>Ga0255048_10000728_pt1 | contig 24275 bp, 38 predicted proteins | sample JV7_2_2_MG_FD_183619 | JGI IMG/M metagenome (GOLD analysis project Ga0255048, IMG submission 183619) | Seawater microbial communities from Jervis Inlet, British Columbia, Canada - JV7_2_2 | ecosystem: Environmental > Aquatic > Marine > Inlet | place: Canada: British Columbia | collected 2016-10-06
CGCTGGTACTCCGATGCCGCCGGTCTAGACGAGGTACGGACCCTCACGATCCCCTACTCGGCTGCCGATGGCTTCCAGCTCTTCAGCGCCCCCGCCTTTACTCCGTTCAACCGCTACATCTACACGAACGGCGCGACTCCACAGGGCGACTTCTTCTTCGAGCAGAAGCTGCTCAGGACCGCGCTGAGCCCGCAGATCCTCGGCGTGTCTAGCTTCATCGCGGGCGGGATGGTGACCCAGCTAAACCGCTCGGTTCTCGTCGGTGCCGACAGCGCGGGAGCCTACAATAATGTCAGCGTGGCACCGACCACGAACGCCGCCGGTACTTTCCAGAACCTTCAGGTCGTCAGCGGCGCAAGGCCCTCCCAGCTACCGGGCAGGACGCCGGTCCGCATCGTCACGGATGCGATCACGGTGCCGACCCTGGAATACACCGTGACCGGTGGCAAGGTGCTTTACATCACCGACCTTGTGATCACCGTCGAGCAATCTGCCAACAGCCTCGGCCAGCTTCTGCTCAGGGATGGGCTCACCGTGGCAGGAGCCATCGTGCTTCCGCTGTTCGTGCCGGATCCTGGCGCAGGTGCTACGTCGGTAACTACGGTAACTCACACATTCTCGGAGCCGCTGGCCTTCTCGGCAGGCGTCTTCTATGACGAGGCAGCCGGGACCTTGACGATGAGCGGAACGCTGATCGGATACGAGGAGTAAATGGCAGCCCTCTCCAAGCTAGCTCCTCGGATCAAGGGGCCTGACTTCATCCAGCGGAACGCGGACAATACGCTAAGCCTGCCGATCTACCGAGACGGCACTCTCCAGGCGGTCACAAGCGGGACGATCAGCGTATTTGATGACACCGGGATCAACGGGACTCCCCTCGTTGACGAGGTCGCCGTGGTGGTTGTCGGAGGTATCGCTACCCACGACATCACCGCAGCGTCCTTGCCCACCACCAAGGCGCTCGATGACACATGGCAAGAGCGATGGACCCTGACGATCGCAGGCCAGGTCTACACGTTTTGGCGCGATGCTCAGCTGGTGCTGCGCCTGCTCTATCCGGTGATCTCAGATGACGATCTGGTCAGCAGACACACTGAGCTGACGCAGTGGCTCACGGCAGCATCGCGGACCAGTTATCAGGATTACCTTGACGACGCCTGGGACACGATCCAGATCCGCCTGCTCGAGGATGGCCGCAGACCCGCTCTGATCATGAGTTCGTGGAGTCTGCGAGAGGTCCACATCCAGCTCACGCTTGAGCGGATCTTCCGCGACTTCAGCAGTTCAGCAGGCGGCGCTCGCGGTAAGTATGCCGAGATGGCAGACCACTATCGAAAGGCGTTTGCAGTCGGCTGGTCGAGCATGACTCTGATCTATGACGATGGCGAAGACGACGACATCAGCGACGGAGATCAGGGCCAGGCAGGATCGCCGGTCGTCTTCCTCGGTGGCACCGGGCGCAGGACCGGCTGATGGCTGTCCATGGAGACATCTTTGATGCCCTCGTTGATGAGGGCGTTGATGCTGGCCTGCATGAGTCTCCGATCCTGCTGGATGTGAAGTCCACGCCGATGCCTGCGCTCCATCGCGCTTTCACGCTGGACATACAGACCCGCAACAGCACGAAGAACCGAGACCGCAGAGAGACCACGATCCGCCAACTGCATGATGTGATCTACCGGATCGCGCATCTGCTCGATCCCGTAAACCAGGCAGAGACACAGCGCGCCGCTTATCAGGACGGACAGAACGTCGTCGTCGAGCTGATGAACACGATCGAGGCGCCGCTTAACACCTGCTCGATCAACTACGTCAGGACCACGCGCGCGCTCAATCCCTCCCGTGAGTGGCTCTTCACCGATGTCACGTTCTCGGTCGAGGTCTCCTGGTCCATCGCAACAGTGGCGGCGCCATGAGCCCAGACGAAGCCATCGCGCTCCTGAGCCGATTCGGATCCAGCATCGGAGACGATCTGGCTGCGCTCATCGGAGAACAGGCGATCCTGCTGAGTCAGGATCTCACGGGGCCAGAGCCCAACACATTCACTCCGAGGCTCACCGGCAACCTGGCACTGAGCGCCAAGGTCAGCCACAGCGGCACCGATATGTTCTTCCTCAACGACGCATCGCCCTACGTCCTCGCGCCCGGCCAGGGCGGCGTCAGAGAGTCAGGCGGCCAGCCGCAGATCGCGGACTATCTCACCGACAAAGAAAGCTATGCCTCATACGTCCACGGCGGCTTGTATGAGGCAGATGCGCTCGAGGCCTTTGAATTGAGGATGATCGAGGAGCTGGCGATCGTGGTCGAGCGATTCGTTGAGGCGCGCTTCAATGCCTAGCGTTGACTTCAGCCAGGACATCGGCGCGCGCGTCGGAGCAACGCTGCGCGACTTCGGCTCATTGGCGCCTGATGCTGAGCGGATCCTCCGGCAGATGCGCCTCGACATCACAAAGGAGGTGATCAACATCTGGCCCGAGGACACAGGCACCAGCCGCGCAGCCTGGGAGATCGTGATCGACGGAATGATGCTGATCTTTCGCAATCCGGTCGAATACGTGAGCTTCGTCTTCCAGGCTGGCGATTCATCGCAGACGCCGATCGCTGACTTCCTCGAGGCCAAGGCCGCAGAGCTGGTCGCTGCGGCTGTGCTCGATCTGCGGCGCCTTCTGGCGATGGTGCCCAGGCAGCGCGACATCTTCCGCCGCCCAAGCAGAGCTGCGGATCCAATCGGGCGTGCCAGGGCTGCGGCTCTGTTCGCCACCACTGAGCGACTTTTCAGGCAGCGAGGCGCGCGCGAGAGATTGCGCGAGCGCTTTTCCGTAGAACCAAGCGGCAGGGCCAGAGCCCGAAGCCGAGGGAGATAGAAAATGGCTTACTCAACGATCGTCAAAACAAAGCGGGACGGCACGCTGGTCTTCGCAGACAACGCGGGAGCCAATACGCTCACCGTTGCTTTCGAGGCTGGGGACTTCAGTGCTGACTTTGCCATGGAGGGGGTGCAGGAATTCCTTGACAGGGGCAGGCACAGCGATCCGCCTTCGATCCGGTATTCGGACGATGCGCCCATCACCGGCAGCTTCACCTGCTATCTGAGGGACATCGCGGATGCGACCTATGCCACGGTAGAGGAGATCCTGCTTCAGTCAGGCCAGGTCGGCAGTACCTGGGTCTCCACGATGGGCGCCAATGGCGAGGTGTTTACGCTCTCGCTGACATGGACGATCGAGGGCACTGATCACGGAGAGTCTGACCACGTACTCACGTTCCCCTACTGCGCGATCCGCGGCTCCATGGCAGAGGGCGATCCCAACACGCTGACGATCAACTTTACGAGCTTCGTCAATAAGCCCAGCGTGATCACCTAATGCTCGAAAAGCCACTGGCAGCGCTCAAGGATGCGATGGCCGCTGCCGTTGCCGATGTAGCGGCCCACGGTGGCCCCAGCATCCCTCCCAGCAACAAACCCAGGCGCGACTACCAAGGACGCTTCAAGGCCGCAGGCAAGGCGCTGGAGGCGCTAGATGCGGCGCTCTCTGGCGTGCCCGATCCTGACTACTCCAAGACGCCGAAGAAGGAGGCGAAGAAATGATTAGGCGCCGCAAGAAGCGCAAGCTCCCCGATCCGGTCTCGCCTCCGCTCTTCGCTGTGGATGTCGAGAACAGGGGCGAGCACATCTTTTGCTCGATGGATCCTGTGACCGCTGCCGAGTTCTTTGCCGAGATGGCAGACAGCGGAGTCACCGCGCTGACCGCAGACGATGGCGCTGGTGCTGTTTACGCGATGACCGCCAGACAGTGGCGAGTCGGCGGCGCTGCGATCGGTGTCTGCTGGCACCATCAGACGATCGATCTGGAGTCATCGCCCGCAGACCATGGATCGTTTATGTCGCTCGGCGGCGCAGTGATCAAGGAGCTGCACGCCGAGGGATACAGCATTGAGCAGCAGTCGCAGCTTCTGTCTGGCGTGGTCAAGGAGATGGGCGGCGTTAGGGTTACAGCGAAGGAGGTAGAGTCGCGCGTGGATTTCTCCGCAGCCCCAGCGGGCGCAGCCAGCTAGTCGCCATCGACGCTGGCCTGCATCTGCTGGGGGGAGATCCTCAAGCCTTCTACAGCCTGGACAAAGGAAGGCAGCTCGATGTGTTGGCGTATCATGCGCTTGTGACTGACATCCGATTCGTGGGCCGCTTCGGCCTGGTCCAGCCGCTCACGCTGGGCGGCAGACAGCTGCTCCAGGCGATCTGGAGCGGTAAGCACAAGATCGGCGCCGCAGCCAGAGAGGCTACAACCCGCGTGATGTCCAGGATCCTGAAGTCGAGCGACAACAAACCCGAGGACGTTTCCTTCTTCTTCGGCGGCGGCCATGGCTGAGATCCGATTTGATCTCGTTGGCGATTCGTCCAGCCTCGAGAGCGCAGCATCTGACGCCGAGACCGCGATCGGTGGCGTTGACGATGGCCTGAAGGACGCAGGCAAGACGGGCAAGAACGTCCTTGGCAAGGAGATCCCAGGCAGCGCGAAGATCGCCAAGAAGGCGCTCGGCGCAGCGGCCCTCGCAGCGGGCGCGATGACTGCCGCTCTCATCGGCACAGCCAAAGCGGCGATCGATCTCAGCGCTCAGGCGAACATCATCGCCAAGGACGCGAAGAAGATCGGCACCAGCGCCGAAGAGCTACAGATACTCCAAGGCAGTTTCGACCTTTTATCCAAGGGCGGAATTAACGCGGCACGCGCGATCCAGGACCTCCAGCGAGGACTGGCAGAGGCGGCAGATGGAGCGGGACCGGCCAAGGATGCGCTTGGGAAGCTGGGGATCGAGGCCTCGGACTTCGCAGGGCTGGGGATCGCTGATCAGATCCAGCTCATCGCGGATAACTTCGGCAACCTCGACAACGAGGCAGATCGCGCCCAGGTTCCCCTTGATCTGCTGGGTCGCGCAGGCCGCGAGTTAGGCCCAGCCTTCCGAGAGGGCGGCGGCGCTATCGCAGAGGCGATGGTCAAGATCGAGGCCGCTGGCGTCATCAGCAACAAGACCGCAGCGCAGAGCGAGGTGCTACAGGACAACATCCTGCTCTTGGGCAACACGTTCGACAGCGTGAAGCGGGATGTGCTCGAGCCGCTGATCCCGGTGATGGCTGGTGTCGCTGAAGCGGTGCGGGCGATGCTGTCCGACTTCAGGGACACAGGCGAGGCCGAGGAGTTCGGGCAGACCATCAGGCGGATCTTTGTCGAGATCGCGCTGCCAGCAATCGCATCTTTCGCGCAGTTCGCAGAGACATCGCTCTTGGGCGTTCAGTCAACCTTTGCAGGATTCAAGGTCGTTGCTGCTGGTCTCAGCCTCGCCTGGGCGAAGGTCACCGGCACAACAGAGGAGGCAGAGGCCGCCGCGATCAAGTACGAAGAGTCTTTAGAGACATCGGCGCGCGCTGCTTTTGAGTTTTCACAGGCTCAGGGATCGGTCAATAATCGCTGGACCGATATGATCGATCGGGCCAACAGCGCCGCCGCAGCGGCTCGAGATGTTGGCGTTGCCCTTGGGGTCTCTGGTTCAGGCCGAGGCGCAGGAGCAGGCGCAGGAGCGGGCGCAGGAGGCGATGGCGATGGAGGCGGCGGCGTTACCTTTGGCGCTATCGATCCGGCGGAAGACTTGCGGATCGTCGTTGATCAGAATTACCTCGACTTCACGAAGGATGCTCACGATCAGCTAGACGAGACGCGCGAGGCATCCCACGACGCAGAGATGGCACGCAGCGCCGATCTGCTCAAGGAGCGCGAGGCGAACCTGGGCGATTGGCTTTCGATGACTGCCGCGGTTACTTCCTCGATCGGCGGCCTGATCACAGATGTAACGGCGATCAGCGTTGCAAGCACGCGCGAGGGCTCAGACGAGCACAAGAAAGCGCTGCGCGATCAGTGGGCAGCGTCAACCGCTGTGGCGATCCTCGAGGCTGGGATCAACATCCCGCTATCGATCTCGCAAGCAGCGGCGGCGCCTTGGCCTGCTGCTATCGGCTTTATGGTGGCCGCCGGAATTGCGTCAGGCGCTGCACTGGGCGGCGTCATCGCCAAGGCGGCGATCGGTCCATCGTTTCACACTGGCGGCATCGCTCGCGGTAGCACAGGACAGCAAGCGCTTGGCAGTGATGAGTTCGCCGCAGTGCTGCGAGCGGGCGAGGAGATCCGCTCACCGCAAGGCGCCAGGACTGCGCGCGAAAGCAGGCTCAGGGATGACAACGCTGGGATCTCAGACAGCAGGCCGATGGTCAATGTATTCAAGATCCGCAACCAAACGACGGATGTGCAGATGTCGGAGAACTTGAGGACCCGCCGCGGCCCGCTGTGGGAAAGCATCCGCCAGGACCAACCGCGCGTCGGCCGCCATCTGGTGTTCGAGTAGATGGGCTCGGTTAAAACCACAGCGCGGATCCAGGGCTTCGTCGTTCCCGATCCGCAGATCAAGCATGAGACGCTGAGCGCGATAGGCGCAGGGTCCACAGACAGCGCTTATACCCAGGCAGGTCCTCGCGCTGGGATCCCAACGATTACCACAGACACCAGCCTAGTCCTCGAGGCCAGCGGCTCTCAGGGCGCTGATGGCAACCTTGAGATCGTGGCTCATCGCGCTGGCGGGCCTGGCGCCAATGAGGGCGGATTCATCTGGCGAGATCTGGCAGCGGGCGATTCAGCCAGCGCGATGAAGGGCTGGGACGGACCGCAGATCGTGACGGGCTGGGAGCCGCTGCTGTGGACTACCGTTGCCCAAGGCGCGGACATCCGGCCCGATGTGATCCGGCTCAGCTCTGGCCGCCTGCTGGCCTCCATCTCATCGACTGTACTCGGTGTCGTTCGGATCGAGCGGTACGATCCAGCGGATGGGCTCTGGACCCCGGCGAACCTCACGCCTAAGAACGCTGGGTCTACCTACGTGAGCACTGCGGCGGCGCTGCTCGAGCTTCCCAATGAGCGCGTCTTGTGCGCTGTGGTTAGCAACGACTCAAACCAGATCGACGTTTATTACACCGATGACGAGGGAGACACCTGGGCGGCGGCAGGCTATCGCGTGCTGGAGGAGGCGCTTACAGACTCAGGCGGCACTGCTGCCATCGTGATCAATGACATCCGCTGGGACTACAGCAACGGGCAGATCCTGCTGATGCTGGGTTACGTCGATCCCGCTGGCGATGCTGCGGCGCAGTTCGCATCCACAGATCTAGGTGCCACATTCGAGCTGGTGCTGGCCGAGTGGATCTCTCCGACAGAAGAGCCCGTGTCGATCAATGTGCTGGCCCTCATGGGCGGCGGCTTCCTCGTCGCATACGTGGCACGGATCCCAGCAGGTGTTGCGGATGCGTTCTCGCGGACCATCGGATCAGCGCTGACGCAGATCCTGGCATTTTCTCGCGTCGGCATCAGCCTCGACACAGGCGCTCCTGACGATGTGGTCGCTTGGCGAGGCGAGGGCGGCCCGGAGATCTACGCATTCACCACCAAGAACGGGACCGGATCGATCGGCAGGCCGCATCGCTCGATCAACGGCGGCAAGAGCTGGCAGGGCTGGACCCAGGTAAACGAGGCCTTCTCGTTGCACTCTGGCAACACCTACACGAACCGCTTTCAGCGATGGGGAGCGGCAGAGACCGCGGGCAGGACCGCGCTGATAAGCCGCTTCACCAGCCAAGATTCTTACGCTGACAAGTCAGTGGCGGTCCTCTGGATGGGCGGGTACTCGTCGCACACCGCGCCGCTCTGCAATGGCAGTGTAAATCTGCGAGATCGGGATCTAGACTTCGTCGGCTGGGGTGATGGGCTGTCCCGCCTCGGCGGCCTGTACCTGCCTGCCGATGTGCCTGACAATGTGGACTGGGTCGCCGCAGGCGCTGGCTCTTCCACGATCAACACATCGGCGCAGCTTGCGATCTCAACAGCGGCCCAGCGGCGAGACTTCAGCCGCAGCCTTGCCGATACGGGCGTTACTGCTGCCTTTTTTGAGTTCGCTGTGGAGATCGACAGCGGCGATGGAGACACATCCACCGACGAGATCGCGGTCAAGGTCTCGCTGAGCGCTGCTGTGCTGCTCTACAGCATCGAGGTCCGCCTCTCCTCGACAGGCTACAGGCTCCACGACTCGCAGGCAGGCGCAGACATCGGCGCTGAGATCGCCTTCGATCTGACGACGATGGGAAGGATCCGCGGTGCACTGGACATCGAGGGCAACGCGATGCTGTGGCATGCGCGCTCAGGCCACGTCCGATCATGGACCCAGGGCCGCACTAGTACATCGCTGACATCTGGCGCAGGCGGCGGCGCTAGCTCGGTGTCTTGGGGCCACAAGACAGGCACCGCCGAGTCGCGCTGGGAGATGGTGGCCTATACCTACTGCCCGTCCACCTGGCACGGGATCCAGGTTGGGCCGCTGGCTTCTGAATGGGACAATCCCGATTACCTCCACGCGCGTACCTGGGCGCCTGAGCCCGTTGGCGTCGTTGATGGAGTCCGCATCAGGGCCAAGGACGGGCCAGGCTACAACGGCGATCTGTGGACCGTTGCAACGGCTTACGATCATCCGATCAGCGCCATCGACTGGCGGCGAGCCTCGAGCCCATCGAGGACATGGAGGAGCAAGGGCACCGCCTCCGCTGTCCATCTGGTTTGGGATCTGGAGGCGGGCGACTTCACTAAGAGCGCTTTGAGGAATCACTCGATCGCCGTTGTGATCATGGGCGCCAATTTCGAGACCGCGATCCTCGAGGGATGGAACCCAGGAGGCGGCGGCGCCTGGGTTCCGATAGGGACGGCCACAGCGTCAACGGGATGGGGATCTCTGGCGTACAGCAGGCTCGGATCGCGGGTTCAGGTAGACACCGGGACGGCGACCCAGGGCAATACCTACCTCTGGTATGGATTCCATGAGGGCGATACGTTCGATCTCGGCAGCGGCGAGGCGAAAGATCGGTATCACCGGATCAGCCACAACACTGAGGGAGCCTGGGACGATGCAGCGACGAAGCGGCCCACGATCACGCTAGCGCGCGACAACCTGCCGGGCGCCCTCGCCAATTCTGCGACGGGCACGGGCTCTGTCTGGCGTACTAATTTCGGCGCGATTGTCCACGACTACACCGCCGACTATTCGCTGCTTCGTTTGCGGATCCCAAGCCAGACCACAGCAGATGGATATTTTGAGATCGGTAACGTCCTGATCGGGCATCTGGCGGCCTTCGGCCATCAGTACGATCGCGGATATACCAGGATCACAGCGAGCAACACAGAGAGCTTCCAGCGGCGCTCTGGAAGCACGCGCGTTCGCAAGCTGGGACCAGCGGCGCGAGAGGTTGAGATCTCCTGGGCGCAGACCGCGGTTGACGCATCCACAGCGCAGACCAAGAATCCCTCGCCAAACTACGTTGTTGGGGTGACCGGAAGCAGCAACCCGATCGCCAGCACAACGGACACGATCCGACTGGTGGAAGGGGTGATCCTCGAGGGCGATGGCCCGGTCTCGCCCGTGGTCTATCTGGCAAGGGTGACGACAACTGCGAGCACATCACAGCAGATCGGCGTTGATCGGCGCGAGTTCGTCTATGGGCGGATCGAGACAGATCCGCAGGCTGACCACGTTGTCGGTGATGAGGGTCTCAGCGAGGTCGAGCGGCTGAACACGATCAGGATCCGCGAGATCGTATGAGCCGGCCGTTCCTGCCTGACCGGCTCGACGCTGGCGCCTTCCATCTCCTGTTTGAGCTGGACTGGGCGGGCACCATCTACCGGCTCGCCAGAGAGCGGATCGAGGCGACGATCGACGGCGATGTCCTGATCTATCAGGGCGGCCTGGAGATCTCGCCAGCCTTTGAAGAGTCGATCGATCTGTTCTCCATCGGCCTCGAGGAGCGCTCTGCGGATGTCACGCTGCACATGTCAGAGCTGGCCGATGTGCCCGATCTGGTTTCCAGAGGCCACGATCTAGGATCTGCGTCTGGCCGCCTGCTGCTGTGGGTCGATGGCGAGACCGTTGCGCGGACATTGATCGAGGGCGAGATCCGCGATCCCAGCTACGGCAACAGCGACGAGCCGATCGTTCTGACGCTGGAGGAGGCGCCATGGCTGGATCGGCTCTCCATCCCTGGCCCGCTCTCATTCGTGAGCGCTGCTACCTGGCTCAATCGGGACGATGCCCTCGATGGTGAGCGGTATCCGATCATCCTGGGCAGTCCAGGCGGCGGATCGCTCGCTGGCTCTGTGGCTCTGCATGTGGAGACCGCGCCCGGTAACCGCTACCTCATCGCAGAGGGCGAGATCGCATCCTCATCGGTGACGCTGGAAAACAAGACGAACGGCAACACCGTTGTTCTGGCGGCGCTGCCTTTCACCGATCTGCGCGGAAATTACGTCACGTATGTAGACGACGCAGCGGATGCGCTAGCTGTCACCGTTGGCGATCCGATCTACGTCCGTTGGGCTGGGCTCGGCGTGCCTGGCGTGAGCACTGCTGGCGAGGCGATCGAATGGATGCTGGCCCGCTCAGGGCTGCGCGTGGATTACGGCAGGACCCAGGCGGCCCGAGATCTGCTCGCAGAGTACAAGATCGACGCCTACATCCAGGCTGGGCCAGACTCTCAGATCAGCGCCTGGGACTGGCTCTCAGAGCACATCCTGCCGATCCTGCCTGTCTCTATTCGGACTGGGCCGGATGGCGTCTATCCGCTGGTCTGGAGGCATCAGGCTGGACGTTCGGATGCTGCCGCAGATCTGGATCCATCCCGCGGGAATTGCGATCGGGTCTCTGCGGTGACATACACCAGCCGCGACAACATCTATCAGGAGATCGAGATCCTCTACAGGCGCGATGAACAAAACAATCTGCAAGACGGGCGCGCAGTCCTCACGGGCGATCCAGACACAGCGGATGCGGACACAGATGCCTCGATGAATCAATATCTGCGCGAGTCGTTTGAGCGCTACGCAGGCAGCAGGAGCGATCGGGTATCGCGCCGCTCGATCTCTACCGCGGTGATCTCAGACGATGCGACTGCACAGAACGTCTTGAGCTGGCTTGCGCTGCGGTATGCACAGCAGCGCCGGATGGTGACCTATGACTGCGACACCAGCTTTGGTCATCTCGAGCCTGGGGATCTGGTAACGGTGACGGATGCCGAGATCTCCTGGGCCGATGTGCCTTGCCTGATCGACTCCATCGTCTGGACCGAGGAGGCCAAGATCGTCCTGAGCCTGACAGTGCAAGAGCACGAAGTGTTTAGGGTAGGAGGCTGAGACATGAGCGACGAAGTGATGCGGGCTCTGGCTCGGATGGAATCGAAACAGGACATCGCTGGAGATACGCTCACGGGCGTCCGCCTGGATGTCGAGTCCATCAAAGCAGCCCAGGACCGAATCACAGGCGAATTCGCCGGCCATGTCGAGGACGATCAGCGCATGGCCGAAACGGTGACCGCCGGGATGACGGAGATCGCCTCGCTCAGAGAGGCAGAGCAGGCACGCGCGGTCCGCGAAACAGAGCGCGAGAAGCAGGCCGAGGCAGCAGCCGTCCACGCCAAGGAGTGGTCAACGCGAAAATGGACCGTCGCGCTCATCATCGCTGGCGCTTTCTTAAGCTCCATCGGCGCCAACCTCTATAACCTGATCGTCAAGGGCGAGATCTCAGAGACCGCCGAGGAGGACTGATGCCCAGCTACTCAGCCAGATCGCTCGCCCGCCTCGAGACCTGTGATCCAAAGCTCCAGGCGCTATTTGAAGAGGTGATCAGGCACTGGGACTGTACGATCCTGGAAGGGCGCAGGGACCAGGCCACGCAGGACGAGTATCACCGCACCGGGCGCAGTAAGGTCAAGTGGCCGAACAGCAAGCACAACGCGATCTTTCCCGCCCTGTCTCGCGCTGTGGACTGCGCTCCGTATCCGATTGACTGGAATGATTCTGAGCGCTTCCGCGCGTTCGGTGGCTTCGTTCTCGGCGTTGCCGCTGTGATGGGTATCAAGATCCGCTGGGGCGGCGATTGGGATGGAGATCACGACTTCAAGGATCAGCGCTTCATCGATCAACCGCATTTCGAGCTGATCGAATGATCGAGCGGATCCTGCTGTGGCTCGCTGGCAAGCTCGGCAACCTGCTGGGCTGGCTGATCCTGCGGTCCCATCCCATCGAGCCCGCACGCTGGAGGCCAGGAAGATGAGCAAGCGCGAAAGAATGAGCTACGCCACCCTCTTCATCGAGGCAGGCTTGGCAATCGGGATCATCCTGCGGCCTGACACTGCGGCAGATCTGAGCCAGATGGCGATGTGGATCGCAGGCACATCAGCCTGCTATGTCGGCGGCGACACATACCGCAGCAGCGGCAGCGCGCACGCGGCGCACAGACCGCCCGCTACAGACCGCAGCGAGCCCTGATGTCTACCAACCTGGCCCTGGTAACAGCGGCGCTGCTCGCAGTCGCAGTCGCTGTCTGCGTGCCTCGCCTGCGCCTCTATGCGCTGGCTGTGCTGGGTCTGATCCTCTCCATCCTGGGCGCTGGCAAGCTCGGCAGCGGGCTCAAGGACCGGGCGCAGGCTGGCTCCAGTCGGCGGCGAGATGTGGCGGCAGCGCGCAAGGCGCACAAGGCCGAGACCCAGGAGAGGAACACGCGCATCGATAGCGCTCAGGCGGCGTCAGATGCTGCTGTGGACATCGCAGACACAGATTCCAGCCTGGACACGGTCCCGCCGGTCAGCGATGACGAGCGGGCGAAGAGGCTAGCTGCCCTGGGCGATGCGCTGGACTGAGGCGCGCACGTAGGCCGCAGCGGTCATACCCTCGGCAGCAGCCAGCGCCTTGACCTGAGCCCATTCGTTCGGGCTGAAGATCTGCTGTTTCGTTCGCCTGTCTGCGGCTGGGATGGGCGGGCGGCCTGGCTTGCGCGGGATGGCGCCTCCGCACTCGACACAGTCCAGAGAATCGGATCGGGTGTCGAGGCGAGGCGTTGGCGTGGAGCAGTCGCAGAGCATCAGCTCGCGTCCCATTCGCGCTCGCGCCCGATTCGGATGGCGTCCCATTCGCGGTAGCAAGGGAGACACAGGTCCATCTCGCTGTAGTCGTGATGGCTCAAGTAGTCCGCGCCGACATTCTCAGCGCAGTACTCGCAGATGTCCGCCTCTGTGGTCGTGATATCTCCAGCATCCGATATGTAGATGTAGCCCTTGCGCTCGAGCGCGTTAATGGTCCTTCCGTCGAAGTCGGCTTTATTGGCTGCGGGCATGGCTTCGATGGCTTTGAGGGCGTTGGCCTGTGCGTCTGAAAATGCGTTGCTCATGTTCTCTGTCTCCCGGTCGGCGTTCCCTGCCGACAAAGAAATAGTAACACAATAAAAGCGGACCGCAATAACTAATTGCACGCCCCGTGATAATAAATCCAGAACCGCACCACTGCGCCCGCTTGCTACCCTGCCTCATGCGCGCCATCATCCCGCTCCTGCTCATCCTCACCGGCTGCGCTGGCTCCCTCGTCGCGCCGCTGACCTTCGCAGAGGCGACCCGCTACTACCCTCCAGAGTTCGCTGTACTCATCGCTACAGAGCCAGAGCCCACGATTGCGGGCGATGCCGCAGCCTTCGATGGCTTCTTGGTGGCTGGCGCTGACTGGCGCAGGGTCCGCGCTGAGTTCGACCGGCTGCGGGCGATGCTGGCAGAAGCCTACGCTCAGAGCGCCTCTGACCGCGTCCTGGCGATCACTGAGGACCGGGCGAAGGTTGAAGCGCTGAAGCAGTGCAGGCGCTCTAAGGCAGAGGCTCTGGCGTTCGGTATCGGCATCGGAGCGGGCGCGTGCGCTGCCGTGGATCGGGCGCTGGATTCGATCAGTCCGCAGCCATGACAGCGCGGATCATTGGCGACACCATCTGCGGGCAGCAGCCGTTCCCTGCCTGACGATACTGGCTCGTCTTCGTGCCCCGCATCGGATAGTCGGCGGGCCAGCCCATCAGGACCAGGCACTCGGTGACGGTGAGCCTTCGCCTCCCTGTTCCCAGGTACAGCGCATCGCTTGCGCGCTGCATCTTGTGCGGGTTTGCTCCAGAGCCAGAGCCTTTGACTTCTGACGCGAGGACTGCGGGGGATGGTCGGTCGATGTAACTACAGATCCTCAATGCCTGTTCGTACTTATCGCTGGTTGATCCTGTGAATGTGTCTGTCGTGGGTGCTGGTCTGTCTGTGTAGTCTGTTGGCGGTCTTCGGTTGATCGCCAACAGTCGCTGCTCCGTCGCGGGCGATGGCCTGTTTAGATACAGGTTCCCCTTGCCCCCGATCGCGGGCGATGGCTCCGTCGCGGGCGATGGCCGCTCTTGATTCGGGTGTGCGTCTGTGTTTCTGGATGCGTCAAGGGTCCACATTGCCCCGCCCGCGCTTGAGCTCATTACAGTCGCTACCTCTCCAGGCCCGTGCGCGGTTGCTAGTGAGTATACGCTCAGGTCCAGCACATCCCGCACAGTCACCCACGGCTTGAGCTTGCGCCCGAATAGGTCAGCCTGACCGCTCGGCTTCCCATGCGTCGGCTCGGGCCAGCGGATAGCACGCGGCCCAGCGCAGATGATGACCCTGCGGCGGAATTGCGGCGTGCCGTAGTCGGCGGCGCACAGCACTTTGAATCCGACCCAGGCGAACCGCTCCCGCAGTTGCTCGAGGATGACGCGATCGAAGTACGCGCGCGGGCACGCTTCAGGATCGTGCATCCCCTTGCACCGCTTCTCGCAGCCTCTGTGCTGCAGCAGCCCGGTGACGTTCTCAGCCAGGAACCAGCGCGGCTCGACCTTGTCGATGACATCCACGGTCCAGGGCCAGCCGTTGCGGTCTCCGCTGGCTCCCTTGCGCTTGCCTGCGCTGCTCCAGTCCTGACAGGGGAAGCTGCTCCAGAGCGCGTCAACCTCGAGCCCGTCATATAGCGACAGATCCCGCACGTCGCCCTGAATGGTGGGATGTCCAGCGGCCTGAGCTGTGGCAACGGCTGAAGCATCCCACTCGATGCCCAGTACCGACTCAGCGCCCGCTGCCTCGATGCCCATGGATGCGCCGCCTGCGCCTGCGAATAGCTCGAGGAAGCGCATCACCACTCCAGCCTCACCAGAACGCGCGCCTCTTCGTCTGGACCCGCGTACCATTTCTCAGCGCTGACTCTCCAGATCTGCGAGTCATTGCGGACGATCCCAGCTTTCTCGATGCTGTCTGACACCGCCTTGACCACGTTGTCAGAGTCGGGCGTAGCGCAGTGCATCTCCCTGATCATCGGCTTGCTCTTCGCCAGCGTGCCCAGCGGGCGATGTAGCAGCCGCTTGGGCCGCTGGAAGAGCGCGGTGATGTGCAGCTCAACGGGACAAGTGAGCGGCGCTCTGGCGACTGACCAGGCCAAGCGAAGCTCCCAGGCTGCGGACGCTTCCCAACTGCGGGTTTTCTCAGGCGTGCGGGCTCTGCCTGTTCTGCTGAACCGAGGCCGCCCTTTGCCTATCGGCTGTCCGTAGATCGTGCAGGTCCAGACAGGCATCAGAACAGACCCTGCTGACCAGCCAGCGCGCCCGGTTCTGTTTTCGCTGTGGCCTCCTCGATGGTCATCGCCTGAGCCCAGTGCTTGAGCCTCGCCTGGATGATGGGCAGATAGTCCGCCTCTCGCTCGATGCCGATGCTCGCGAACCCTTCTAGGTCTGCGGCGATCATCGTTGTCCCGCTGCCAGCGAACGGCTCGAGGACGGTGCCTCCTGGCGGGGTGATCAGGCGAACGAGCCAGCGCATGAGGGCGATGGGCTTAACCGTTGGATGGTAGTTTCTTGTGGGCTTCTTCCAGTTCGCGCCGGTATATGGATTATTCCCGCTACCGTCTGAGCCTACAAGGCCAGCAGATCCGGCAGTGCGTCCAGTAAGCTCAGCCCGATCCTTGCCAAGCAGCTCCTCGCAGCCCGCCTCGCGCTCTGAGCGGCTGGCCTTGGGGCAGCAATAGACGTTGGCGGGGAAGCGGCCGAGGTCGTGCCCGCCGCAGGCTGTGACCCTGGTTCCCTGTCCGTAGATGCCCTGCTTCCCGAAGTCGCCCGCCATGACCGGGCCGGGGTTCTTGTCGCCATCCTGCGGACCCGGCCAAGCACTGTCCCCATACGCGTACCGGCACGCATCCACGTTGATCGCACCAGTGCCCCATCGCAGCACGTTCGCGGCGATGCTGCGCTCCGAGATGGGCTTGCGGGCGAGGATGCAGGGTTCAGCCGCAGGCTTAAGAGCGGTGCCCCAGCCGGCCCAGCGGCGTGCGTCTTCGGTGGCGGGTGCGGTGATGTCGAACTCTGTCTTCATTGCCCTCGGCGAACCGAGTCCGACGACGCTTCCGTTCCCCGCCCCGTCGGTCCTGCGGCCAACCACCTCCCGCTCTGCCCCCGCCGCCCGGTCGATCGCTTTGCTGATGTCCAGCGACTTCGGAAACCCCTGCCACTGAAGCCACTGCAGCTGATCCCGAATCTCCCAGCCCGCATCCTCGAGCGCAGTCGTCAGTCTGTGGATCGTGCGTTGGCCTCCGAATGCGATCAGGTGCGCGCCTGGCTTGGCGACTCGCAGGCACTCGCGCGCCCAGTCCTCACCGGGAGGCAGTGCGTCCCATTTCTTGCCCATGAAGCCTAGACCGTAGGGGGGATCAGTACAGATCGCGTCTACGCTATCGGGCTCCATCTCGCGCATCGCTTCGATACAGTCGCCGTGGATCAGCCGATGTCGGCCGACGGTGATCATGTCATGTTCCTCTTGCGCTCATACCAGCAGGGGATCTCATTCGCCTGCCTCGCTGTGACTACGGTACTTCGCTCGCATCCCACGATCCGCGCTACCTGGCCATCAGTGAGGCACCGTCCGCGTTCTTCGCTGGATCCGATCACTGCGCCGACCGCTGCTGCCGTGCCGTAGTAGACGAGCCCACCGACGACATAGCGGGACGGCGGCCTGCCTGGGAGCCTGCTCATCTGGTAGCTCGCAGGACCCACAAGCTATCCCCCATGTCCATCAGCGCCCGCAGGATCCCAGGCTTGCGCGCGGCATCTCTGCCCGTAACAAATGCCATCCGCAGGCAGTGGATCGCATCCTCGCGGGCAATGGTCTCGATCTCAGCCCTGCACTCCTCGCAGAGCAGCTCAGTGAGCGGGCTCAATCGCTTTATCTCGCTCTCCCGAAAGCTGCCATGGCATCCCTCGCACTCCATGAGCATGCACTCGCATGGATCTGGACCCAGCCGCACATCGCAATATCCGCATCTATAAGCCATCATCTCTCCTCGGTTAAAGGCTCTTCAGCCAGCGACGCGAACCGCTACCTGAAGAGCCTCGGCCGACAACGGGAGCAGCCGGCCGAGACCGCAGCGCGCAGAGTTACTGGGGAGGTGCGCGCCGCTATTCGTGATCAGAAGGGCAGGTCACCCAGATCGTCCTGTTGCGGTTTTTGCGGCCAGAGCTCGCAATTGCCTACATGGGCACCTTCTGTTGCATCGACCGCCCGCGTACATGCACAACTCGTCGGCAGCGTTTTCAATCACCCCTGCGTCGTAGCCGTCGAACCAGTCGGAGATGGGCATCGACAAGGCCATGTCCGCATCACCCATTAGCTCCAACAGCCTTGGACCGAACTGCGTCAGATCGCACGCGCCAAGCGAAACAACCAGCGCACCAAGAGCATCCTGCATCGACATGCGATCGCCCTCTGCCACCTTCAGGCGAGCCTCGATGTGCCGACTCCGCTCCCGCGCCTCGTCCCGCTCTGCTCGCAGTGTTTCGATCGTATCACTCAGCATCGCGGCACTCCTTCACGGTCGCGGCAGGGTACTGCCAGAAGTAATCAATCGCTGCCTGTCGGTTTCTCATTCTCATGCTCTACTCCCGCGTACCCTGATTCCAGTTGCTTGATTAATGCCTTTCTAAAACGGCAAGTCACCCAGATCGTCCTGCTGCGGCTTCTTCCAGGCGGTCTCCCTGCGCTGGCCTCCTCCGCTGTCATCTCGAGCAGGCGGGCAGTCGATGCTGTGCACGGTGATCCCAAAGCGCGTGTTCTTCTGGCCGTCGTTGCCCTCCCATGTCCTCATCGTCAGCGAGCCGGTGACGGTGACGTAGGTTCCTTTCCTGGCGCTGCTCAGGTCCCTGAAGGCCCAGCCCTGCGGCCCATCGCCGTTCTCCCAAGCGGTAAGGTCCAGCCACATCGAGTCCTTCTGCTTGCCTTGCGAATGGGCCAGGGAGCAGGACGCAACCTGCCTGCCCGCGTTCGTGCTGCGGACCTCGGCGTCTCTGCCGAGGCATCCCTTTATCGTGATCGTGTTGGTCATCGCCATGAGATTGATTCCTTCTCGATGAGGGCGCAGCCCTCGATGGTTTCGCCCGCTTGCAGGCGCTTCTTGATCGCTGTCTTGTCGGCCTTCGGCTCGCCCAGTCGGAAGCAGCCATCAGGCAGCGAGCCCACATCGCAGGCCGCCGCCACATCTACGCTCACCGACTCCTTGAGCCAGTAGGACGCGCTGGGCGTCTTGACCTTGGCGCCCATGCCCGCGGCTCTGCGAGTCTGGAGCAAGCTGGTTGCCAGCGCTTTGCAGCGGTCCACGCCGCTCTTCGCTGCTCTGGCCTTGCGGGTCAGGCGCTTGGACTCAGCCGCTAACATGGCGGCCTCAGTGGCCATCCGCACGCTTACCGCACGCAGCGCATCCAGCTTGTCCTCGGAGCCCTCGGCCAGCGCCTCGAGCAGGATCCCCAATTCCTCATCAGCGAGGTTGCGTGCTTCTTCCTCGATCTCCTCATCGGCTGCGATCTCCATCAGCCAGGGGATCCGCTGCGCTGCTGCGATGATCTGTGGTGTCGTGATGCTCATTCTCTAGTCCTCCCAGTTGTTGGCTTCTGCGTGCCTGGCTGCGGAGACGAATTCGCGCCAGGGCATCTGCTCCGAGAGGCTGTTAAGCGCCTCCCATATCACCTGTGCGGCGTCTTCTGACGCCTTGCAGTCGTCCAGGGTGGGTCCGCCGCTGCCTGCCGCATAGCGGACGACACAGCGCGCTTGCTCTGGCGTGGTACATCCAGCCCTCGAGGCCAGCGCTCTGCGGATCTGGTCGATGGTGCTGGGCGGTTGCTTCGCTCTTGGCTGCGATGGTCGGATCTGCTGATCGGGCTGATCAACATCTCGCGCATCAGCATCAGCATCTGGTGCCACTCCGATCATGGCTGCGAGCCCATAGCGGCGCAGGTATGTGATCGCACCTCCTACGCTCTGCGGATCTCCGCTGCTCTGGCAGGACACTGTTCCGCGGATGCTGCCCTCTTGCGAGCTGTGCATCAGCACTGTCTCCACGCTGCACACACCAGCCTCCCAGGACGGTAGCTGGATCACGCAGAGCCCGTGCTTGGACAGGGTCTCGCGGCATCCGTCGAGCACGTCAGAGAGATCTGCGTATGGGTATGAGAACTTCTTGCCCTTCGCGATCTTGGTCTTCGGCGGATTGCGAAGCTCGCCCTGGGCGGCTGCCAGTGCGGCTGTCAGGCTCTTGTGCGCGCTCATCAGACGAACAATCCGACCGGGCAGTCATCTGCGTGATCGTCGCTCGCTGGGCAGTCTGCCGCTCGGTCGCAGGCACGATAGGCTGGACCCAGGACCGAGAATCTTCCCAGCCCAACGGCGCAGCCGATGTCCTCGTAGGTCGCGCATCGGGCGATGCTCCCGATGCTGTACGTAACGTCGAACTCTCGTCCAGCCACGGGCGAGTCGGTGTGCAGAGACAGGCTCTCACCCACATCGTAGAGATTGAGGCTCGCCGTCCTGAAGCCTTCCAGCCGCATCGTCGCAGCCAGCTCAGCGGCCTGAGCCTGGAGGGCCACAGATGGGCGCGGGTTCGTGAAGTCGCTCATGCTCCCGCCTCCTGGTTGATGTGGTCCTGAAGCCGTCCGCTGATCGTCTCCCTGTTCGCGGCGCTGACACCATCGAACAGGCCGCTGCCTGCGATGTAGGCATCTACCGCGGTGTAGACGTCATCCGTCTCAGCCAGCGCCATGAATTGCTCCACGGTTTGACTGCCCACCCAGGTGTCCCAGACCTCAACGCTGTAGGCGCTGACCGTATAAGTGATTCCCATGGTCTCTATCTCCCCAGCCGGATTAAGCGCCGGCTCGCTGTGGTTGTCTAGTACTTCCGCCAGCCGCCGCTGATGCGCTTGCGATAGTCGGACCGCGCCTCGGCGGTGCTCATGTGGCTGGTGTTGGTGTACGTGCAGTCGTCAACGTCAACGGTCGCGGCATCACCGAGGATGGTGTACGTGGCGTAGTGAGGGATGCCCGTCCGCTTGGCGGCTGGGTTGTACAGAGTGTGGGTGCTCGGCTTGCTCATGGTCTCTCTCCCCGTGTCGCTCGCTGCGACTGAGAAGACACTACATTAGTACATTGAGCATCGCAAGACTCTTGTACATATTTTTTTGATGTGTACTCTAGTCCCATGAGCAACGACAAGATCGAGACGAGTGGCCGCCCCATGCTGCGCGCATGGATGAAGCGTCAAGACCTATCCCGCGCAGAGGCGGCCATCGTGCTGCACACCACTGTCCATACGCTGGCGAGCTGGCTTGATGGTCGGCGGCGGCCTGGCCTATCGGCGGCGCTGCTGATCGAGGCAGCAACGAGCGAGGCCGTAGATCGGCACGACTGGCTCACGGCTGATGAGCGGCTCAGCATGCAGGCGCTGAGAAAGGCCCATGGCTGATGGCCGATGTGCCACAGCTCGAGGACGGGCACATTCGGATCGCCAACGATCTATGGGATGCGTGGATGTCCGCCGATCTGACTGGCGCAGAGAATCGCGTGCTGATGTTCATGCTTCGCCAGTCCTACGGCTGGGCTCGCAAGGACACCGCTCACTATTGCGGGCGAGGTGCGATCCGCGATGCGCTGAGCCTGAACAGGGCCACAGTCACGCGAGCGATCAAGGGTCTGCGGCTGAAGCACTTGATCACGATCAAGCAGCGCGGAGGCATAGGTCAGCCGACCGTCTACGAGATCCAAAAGGACTGGCGGAAGTGGAGCCCCACGGTGCTGCCTGATGCCTTCGATCCTGGGCGCGTGGAGACACCTAGGCGCATCCAGACACCTAGGCGCGCAGAGACACCTACCCTAGGCGCGCACAGACACCTAGGGGTAGGTGTCCAGATGCGCCCCAAAGAGAACCAAGAAGAACCAAGAAGAAACAAGAGAACAACAACAGCAGCGCGCGAGGGTCGGATCGATGTCCATGAGATCTACATCGGCCTAGGTGGCCGCGGGCTGATCCCATCGATGCAGCAGCCCAAGTGGATCGCCATCGGTGAGCAGGATGTTGAGGAGGTCCAGGCGCTGGTGCAGTGGGCAGCGATGAACACCGACAACCCGCTCAGGGCCTTCCTCGGATGCTTTGATGACAGCGGGACGATCACCTCCAAGCGGCGGCCCAAGAGCAACGGCAGGCGCAGGTACAAGGAGCAGCGGGACGATGAGACGGAGGCGGACATGTGGAACCGGATCGCCCGAGATGCGAACGAGAAGCGACTAGAGAGAGAGCGAGGCGGGCAATGAGCATCGAGGCAGATGAGCTGAGAGCACTGGTCTACACACACACCGGATGGTCGCCTGGGCCTGATGAGTTCGACGCCTGGATCGGTCGCCTGGGCGGCCTGACTCCGTATCAGGTGGATGAGGCGCTGCGGCGGATCACCGAGAATCGAGCAGACAGAGGGCTGAGATCAAGGGTCACCGTTGCCGAGGTCTACCGGCTGGGGAGGACGATCCGCCTGCGCTCGCCTGTGGTCCGTGATGAGCGAGAGGCGCCGCCGGTCTGCGACTGCCCGCGGCTCTGCTCGAGAGGCCTTCTCAAGATGGAGGATGAGCGAGGATATGAGTTTCTAGCGCACTGCGACTGTGCCCGCGGAGAGTACGAGGCGCGCCAGGGGAACAAGCTGGCGAGGACGGGCAGAGCGGACGAGCCCTGCTTCCAAGATGCGGTGATCGGGCGAGGTGTGATCTTCTACCTCGGCAAGGGATGCACGGTCGTTGATCGTGCCGAGATCCGCTGGAGTGATCGCGGGCGGCAGTGGATCCTCGATGAAACGAACCGCCTGCAAGCAGAGGGAATGACCCGCAGAGCGGCTCACGACAAAGCCACAGCGGCAGCGTGCCACAAGCGGATGCAGCAACGAGGCGGGCTGCTGGCTGGGATCGGCCGATGAACCCGCGCAACAGCAGGCCAGTCAGCTATCAGGGTCGCCAGTTCGCCTCCATCCAGGACGCAGTGCTCTACATCGTAGAGAGCGAGCGCCGCCCGCGAAGCGATCAAGGGATCGCGCTTCTGCTGGGATGCACCCTGACCGCCGTTTGGTCAGCTCGCCACAGATGGGGGATCCCGAATTCGAGGCAGAGGCGAGCGGCGATGGAGGCGGCCAGATGAGATCGTTTCAGTGCCCGCGATGCCAGAGGCGCTGGAGGGATGAGCGGTTTCCCTTCCGCTGCCCGCGATGTCTAAGACATCTCAACATCGACAGCGAGGGCCGGATCTCGGTGCCTCTGACTGTGGAGATCGAGCGAGGCGCTACACCCTCGCCTAACAGGATCGCAGCAGCCACAGAGCCAGCCTGCCCGCTATGCGGCGAGGCTGACTGCGACTGGGGCTGCGAGGGAGGAGTGGCAGGATGGTAGACCGCAGAGCATTTACTGAGGCAGAGCTTTCGCACCTAATGCTGATCGCTGAGATCCACGGGATCAGCAGGCAGACGTTGATCGTGAGGCTGATCGGCGTTGGGCTGATGGCGCTCGAGGCTGGATGCGATGTGCCAGCGATGCCAGATGGCTCGTTTGACGCTGTAGGGGATGCTGTAGGATCGGCGCATGGCGGCGACTACCGCGACGCGCAATAAGGCAGCAAAGCTCAGGGGCACGGGTATGTCACAGATGGACGCAGCCGCCGAGGTTGGCGTAGGACAGACGACCATCAGCAGGTGGGAGCGGACGCATGCAGGCTTTCGGCTAACTCTGGCTAAGTCCAAGGCGCAGGCGTGGGCCTATTGCGATGAGCTGGTGAAGGTGACGGGCCAGCGGCTGCTTGAGCGAGCGCCCGAAGAGGAAGACTTAGGCAAGCTGGGCGCGCTCTTCTCGCACGCTGTAAAGCACGTTGTAAGCATCGAGGAGCAGGACGTTGCCGAAGAGCGGAAACAGTACGCCAGCGAGGATGAGGCGCTGCGAGACCTGGCCGCCAGGTTGACGCCTGAGCAGCTGGCGAAGCTCAACGAGATGAGTGCGGGTTGAGCCTCTTTGCGGCTGCGGATGACTGGTGCGGATATGACGTTGATCCGTTCGCGCGGTATCAGCCTCGCCCATCACAGGAGGCCTTCCACAGACTCAACAGCAACCTGCGCCTCTTCAGGGCGCCCAATCAAGTCAACGGCAAGAGCTACGCTGGAGCCTGGGAGGCGCTGGCGTTCCTGCTGGGGAAGCACCGATATAGGGATCTAAAGAGCGGACCGGTCAAGGGGATGCTGGTGCCGTACAGCGACGACTCTTGCAAGGCCATCGAGGAAAAGCTGTGGGAGCTGTTGCCGATTGGCGTTCTGCATTCCGAGTGCCGCTACGATCCTGATCGTGGCTTCCGAGTCGGCAAGCGGCGCGTGCTGCGCTTGGCCTCTGGCTCATCGCTGGGCTTCATCAGCCAGAAGGCGGGCTCGATGGCCTCCGCTGGGCAGACGCTCGACTTTGTCTGGTTCGATGAGCCTCCTACACCGGATGTCTTCGCGGAGGGCCAGGCGCGAGTCAGAGCGACCAAGGGCAGCATCTGGCTCACGCTGACGCCAGTTGGCCGCCCTTGCGACTGGCTCAAGGACATGGTCAGCAGAGGGGTCATCTCGGAAGTGGTCGGCCAGTTCACCGAGGAGGACACAGGGCTCACGGCTGACGAGCTAGCGCAGATCGTCGCTGAGACGCTGCCCGCCCAGGTACCGCAGCGCTGCTATGGGCACTGGGACGGTGTGACGCCCAACCGCTACTTCGCTGCCTGGTCTGACGATCTGGTGTTGCCGCTCGAGCATGAGCTTGGCGATCGGATGTGGGAGGTGCTGATCGGGATCGACCATGGCGAGGGAGCTAAAAAACAGGTCGCGCTTTTGCTGCTCTTCGATGCTGACTCTGGCGATCTGGTGTGCTGGGATGAGACGATCAGCGATGGCAAGACAGATTCGCTGCGGGATGCTGTGGCGATCGTGGATATGCTCGATCGCCATGGGATGGTGCCTGAGCAGGTGGAC
>Ga0255048_10000731_pt1 | contig 24197 bp, 21 predicted proteins | sample JV7_2_2_MG_FD_183619 | JGI IMG/M metagenome (GOLD analysis project Ga0255048, IMG submission 183619) | Seawater microbial communities from Jervis Inlet, British Columbia, Canada - JV7_2_2 | ecosystem: Environmental > Aquatic > Marine > Inlet | place: Canada: British Columbia | collected 2016-10-06
CGAAGCGGGGCCAAAGACGTTTACCGTTGCAATTACCGATGACACTGTGGTCGATAGCAACGAAAATTTCACGGTGACGTTGAGTAATGCGACGGGCGCCGCGATTGGATCGGTCGCAACTCAGACGGTCACGATTAACGATAATGATCAGGCACCACAACCACCACCCCCATCTGGCGGCGGCGGGGGATCGTTCAGCTGGTTCGGCCTGATGCTACTAGGCACTTCTCTGTTGGCTCGGCGCGTCAAAAAGCAGCGCTGATAGTCAGTACGATTCGCGGATCAGCCAGATCGTCGCGGCTGGTCCGCTCTGGCACATCGCTCGTATCGTGATAACGCAGATCGACAGTTGCCCAGTTCACGGGTCGTGATACACCAAGATGCCAGTGTAAATAGGCGTTTTCCGCGATCGCTCCAACGTCAAAACGACCGACGCCAGCGCTTAATGAAAGCAAGGCCGGCAGAGGCCAGCTCCCCAATGCCTCGACATTGGTCGCTGCCGCATTGTGACCAAATACCGAATCGGTGTGGTCGATTTCTATCCAGAATCGGTCACTAATTCCAATCACAGCAGACAGTTCAGTGTAATCGTAGTCTACGTTGCCGTCGCTACCTGGGTACGAATACCGATTCGCCGACACGGAGATACTCCAGTCATTGTCAAAATGCCACACATAACCGATGTAGTAGTCGATCTCGCGTCGTCGATTGCGGCCCGCGGCGGTGATGTCGGTTGTCGTCGCCCAGATCCCTCCGAATAATCCGGAATCGCTGCTAACGTCCAATCCGGCCTGCACAGCGCCATGTCCGTCGCTGTTCGATATACCACGAAAAACATAGTCGCTGGTCAGGGCGCCATGGATTGTTAGCTCCTGAGCTTGAGTGACGTCGGGATGAGTACAAACAGCGGCAAGACCGAGAAGTACCGGTCTGAGCAGATAGTTACTCTGAAAGTCACGCAATAGCGGTGTGCTCCTGGATCTTTACCGCGTTAGCCTACACTTAAACTATCGCGCGCAAGGTAAATGCCTTGTTCCTTGCCCGGAAAAAGAGCCTGAACTTTCAGTGCTTAGAGCCTCATGCCGCCGTCGACCTCGATATTTCGGCCGTTGACGAAGTCGTTTTCCATCAGGTACTGGACGGTGTGAGCTATTTCATCAGGCTCACCTATGCGGCCGGCAGGAATCATGGCCTGCAACTTGGCCAGCGCCTCCGGTTTCATCGATCGCACCATCTCGGTTCCGATAAATCCCGGCGAGATTGCGTTCACCCTGATGCCATGGCGGGCGAATTCTTTGGCCCAGGTAACTGTCAATGCTGCAACGCCGGCCTTGGCTGCCGAATAGTTGCTCTGGCCCATGTTGCCGCCCCTGGAAATACTGGAAATGTTGATGATCAGTCCGCCGTTACCGGCGCTGACCATCTGCTCAGCGGCTGCTCGTGCGCACAGGAAAACACCGGTCAGGTTGACGTTAATGACAGCGTTCCAGTCGGCCAGTGACATTCTCGATTGACGCTGGCCATCTTTGAACTTCAACATCAGTGCGTCACGAGTGATACCCGCGTTGTTGATTAACAAATCCAGGCCGCCGAAATGTCCGGTAATGGCTTCGAATGCCGCGTCGACTTGCGATTCGTCGCTGACATCGCAAGGCACGACCAGGACATCTTCACTGGGCAGACTCAGGCTCGTACTGAATTCGTCGAGCATGTCCGGATTGAAGTCAATCAGGGCGAGGCGCGCGCCCTGGTTGGCCAGACGTCTTGCCATGGCAGCGCCCAGGCCGCCAGCAGCGCCGGTAATGGCGATAATGGATCGTTCAATTTTCATTTGCTGTCCTCAAAGTATTTTCTTGCCGAGAAATCGTGCGATGCCCTCGATTGCCGCGGGCGTCTGAACCTGTCGAACAAAGGCGACGCGTTCTGCTTCCAGCCCTTGACTAATCTCCTCCGTATTCTTGCCCAATAGTGAACGGGTACTCTCAATACTCGCTTTGTTCATAGCGGCGATTTGCTGCGACCAGGCAAGCGCTGCCGCGGACGCGTCTGTCGACACAAGTTCATGAGCGATACCCATATCCAGGCATTCTTCGGCTGTGGCCGGGGCGTTGCTGCACAACCAGTTCAGGGATTGTTGGCGGCCGATGACGTGAGGCAATAAGGTGGTCCAGCCGCCATCCGGACTGAATCCGACCTCCGAGTACCAGGGCGTAATGGAGACACCGTGCTTCATGATGACTCGGTCAGCGGCCAGCAGAAGACCCAATGAGCCACCGGTGACCTGACCCTGAACGGCGCAGGCGACGGGTGAGGGGTGCGTACATATGGCAATCACGGCCTGGTTTAGCAAACCCACCAACTGCTGCGCATAGTCCGCGATGTTGTCCCGGTGTCGCCAGAATCCGAGCAGGTCGCCTCCGGTTGAAAACGACGGGCCTTCTGCCGCGAGAATCACCGTCCTGGCGTTGCGGCTGCGTTCATCGCCCAGCGCGTCGAGCAAGTCCACGAGTAACTCGGGCACAAGCGCGTTGTGCCGGGCGGGGCGGTTCAGCCGGATAACGGCCGCCGTCTCGGTGACATCCAGCGTTACGAGGGCCTCAGTCATGTGTACTCGGCTTGCTATTAACGTCGCGCACGGAAACGAGCGCCCGTCCGCTGGCGATCAGCTGCCCGTCGGGGTCCGTACACGTCGTCGACAGATCCACGAGGTTCTTTTCCGGCCGGATTCGCGTTATTTCGACCCGTGCAGTTAATGCGTCGCCCACGCGGGCTGAATAATGGAATCGTGTTTCCTGCTTGAGGTAGTTGGCGCCGTTTCCGGGAAGCTGAACGCCCAGCAAATAGGAGAACAGCGCCCCGATCAGTGGCTCGGGAACAAGGTCACCGCAAATAACGTGATGGCTCAAAGCCGTGTAGTCACTCAGGTCACGCGTGCAAACGCTACGCGTCACTTCGGCGGAGTCGCCCAGCTTCACGGCGCTACCCCGCAATTGCCCTGGCAGGTGACTTCGCCGTCGCTCACGCGCCTTACCTCGAAGCTCAGTTCTGTAAGGGCAGCTTCGGCTTGCGTAATTTCGGCGCTGAAGCGCATGGGATCATCGGCGAAGGTGGGCGCCGGGAACATGACCGACTGCTCCTGGATGTTGCCACCGGGTAACAACTGGTCGACGAGACCGCGCAGCACGCTGCATAGCAACAAACCATGGGCGACGGTCTCGCCGAAGTGTGTCCGCGCGGAAAACTCCGCATCAGTATGAATCGGGTTGTCGTCTCCGCTCAGGCGGGCAAATCGGTCAAAATCTGCCTGGCTGAAGCTACGCACGAGTGTGACCTCTGAAAGTAACACCGGTCTCAGTCGCCAGACGGTCTGGCCAGCAGGTGTTTCTGAACCTTGCCGGCTGCGGTCCGCGGGAAATCGTCCACGCTGATGAATTGTCTCGGCACTTTGTAGGGTGCGAGATGCTGACGGCAGTATGCGATTAGATCGCTGTCATCCGGCAACTGGTTCCCGGGGCGGGGCAGCAGGTAGGCGCAGCCAACTTCGCCCCATTTATCATCGGGCAGACCAATGACGGCGGCCTCCAGAATTACCGGGTGCTCATGCAGGCAGTTTTCGATTTCCGCGGCATACACATTCTCGCCGCCGGAAATGTACATGTCCTTTAGTCGCCCGACGATGTAGTAGTAGCCGTCTTCATCCTGACGTCCAAGGTCGCCGCTGCGCAGCCAGGTGTCATCAACCAGTGCTTTGGCCGTTTCTTCGGGACGATTGAAGTAACCAGGCGTCATGCCAAGACCTGCGAACCATAGTTCGCCGGTTTCTCCGCGTGGCACGTCCTCTCCATCGGGGCCGACCAGCCGCGCCAACGAGAGCAGTTGGGGTTTGCCGACCGACCCGATTTTGTCTGCGGCGTTATCAGGGTCCATCAGGAACAGGGTCGGTCCGGTTTCGGTCATGCCCATGCCGTTGAGTACGGTGGCCCCACGCGCGGCGAACTGTTTGAACATGGTATCGGGCATCGGGGCGCCACCGCAGGCCCAGCAGCGAACCCGGGACAGATCAAGTTCATCGAACCGCTCATGCAGGCTGATCGCCTGATAAATTGCAGGTACGCCAAAAAACGTATCCAGCCGGCCGGCCTCGAGAAGTTCGATCGTTCGTTCCAGGTCGAATCCCGGCATAAATAACGCCCGGGCTCCCATAATCAGACCGGGCAGGGTGGTGAGGTTAATGCCACCGGTATGGAACAGGGGCAGGTAATTCAAAGTCGTATCGTCGCCGCGCAGGCCCATTGCCTGCGAAATGTTGATGTAATTGGCCATTGCCGTGCCGTACGTCTGGATGACGGCCTTGGGCATGCCGGTAGTCCCGGACGTATATAACAGGTACCAGGGTTCGTCCGATGGCCAGGCAGCCCGCCCAGCCAGGGTTTCGCTCGAATCCCGCCGTGCGCGGTAACCGTCGGCGGAGGCATCGTCCAGATTCAGGCGAGCGAGCGACTCGTTGGAAAAGCCTGCAGCGGTTTCCGTGTCTTCGGCCCCGTGGATCAGCCACCTGGCCCCGCAGTCGGTGATCAGCGGTGCCAGTTCATTCGCCGGCATGCGCCAGTTCAGCGGTACCAGTATCGCGCCGAGGCGTGCACACGCGAACAGGAGTTCGAAGAATTCGATTCGGTTCCGGCACAGCAGAGCAATCCGATCGCCCGCTCCGGCTCCGAGTTCAGCCAGCAGGGCGGCAGATCGGCCGGTTCGCTCATCGAGGTCCCGGTAGGTCACACACTCTCCGCTGAGCAGGTCCTCCAGGGCAACCCGGCGTGGATCGAGATCGGCCCGCTTTGCGGGGATATCGAAAACCGGAAAACTCATGACGGTATGATCACTCCTTTTTGGCGATGCCATTGGCGAGCAGATCGGCGGCACGCCGTGCAACTTCGGCCGGGTCCGTTATCTGATCCCATTCGCCGTAACGCATGCCCAGGAACACCATCATGCCCATGATGGCCCAGGACCAGACTTCGGAGTCGCCGTCTCGTATTTCATTGCGTTCGCTGGCAGCGGTGAGGTTGGCTGTATAGGCGTGCGCAATGCCACGATAATGTTCCATGAATGCATCGTTAGCGACGAATTCGGCTTCGGCAATGATGCGGTAAAGGCCGGGATGTTCACGCACGAATTCGAGATAGGCTTGCAGGCCTTTGCGTTCTGCACTCACGCGATCTGGCGCGTCGACGACTCGTTCTGCGATCCAGCTGCGGACCCGGTGGCTCATGTAACCTACCAGGGCCCGATAGATCTCTTGTTTGCTTTCGAAGTAGGTGTAAAACGTGCCCAGTGCCACTCCGGCCTGGTGGGTTATGCCGCTCACCGAAGCCTTGTGAAAACCCTGGTTGCCAAACTCGATCTCAGCCGCCTGCAGCAACTTGTCGCGGGTTTGCCTGCCGCGTGCCGTCTTGGGGAGCTTCTCAGGAGCTGATGGATTATTCATATCTCACAATACTTCATTATCAGGCATTTCGTTCGAGGTGATTGTGAAAGGAACGGTTGAACTCGTCCGGATGAGACATGAACGGCACATGGCCGGAGTCGTTGACGGCCACTTCCTCGTACTCGCCGCCGCATGCCGTGTAGTCGTCAAGGACCTTTCGGATCTGCCTCATCATCGGCTGATGCGGATACAACTCGGCGCCCGGGTAGCCTTCCAGCAACCCGGCCTGGCCGCGCGTCGCCGGGTCCGACGCGGCGTTGTTGGATACCGCGACGTCGTCGGCGCCGTAGATCCACAGTATCTTCGGTTTCGGCTCGGCGGCGAGGATTCTATCAACCAGGTCGCCGGCGTATTTGGGAGACATGGCGTTCGTGGCGCCCCATTTCCCCGGTGAAAAATACGGCCAGCTCGTAGAGCTTTCGTGATCACCTGGTAAATCTCGTTCGCCCAGGTGCACCTGCATCGTCGCCTCCAGCAGAGTGTCTTCCCGCTCCGGGATGAAAGGCGGTCCCCAAACGAGCAAGCGGAGTACTGAACGCGGTGTGAAAGGTGAGTCCGCAGTTCGGTCGCCTTCACCGATGTTCCTTATGAGGTCACGGTTCAGCAATCCTCCACCGGAGCCGGCGTAGTCATCATTCACCGGTGTGCCCAGTTCATCCGTGGTAGCTCCAAAACCGTATGGCGAACCGGTACCTGGCAGGGTGACGGAGAGCAGTCGCTGCGGCCAGGCCGCCATCATCCACCACGCGACCAGTCCGCCAAGCGAGTTTCCGACCAGGTGGAATTTGTCGTGCCCGAGATGATCTATCAGCGCGATGGCGTCTTCGACAAGATCGTTCATGCCACTCTGTGCGTCGACTTTCACTGCGGGGTCCGCGCCGCCGAAGCCACGCTGGTCGGGTGCTATCGCGCGGTATTTCTCAGGCAGTGCAAGCATGGATTCTTCCCACCAGGTTGCAGAAGAAAAGTTGCCATGAATAAACAGTACGGGAATGCCGTCGTCAGGGCCGGAGAAAAGGACCCGGGTTGTCAGTCGACCGGTCGTTATGACCTCTGCCCTGATTCCTTCCAGCGTTGCGACAGTCACGCGTGAGGTCCCCATTCGACGATCGCTCCACCCCAGATGTAACCGATACCCGCGGCGATGACCGCCATCGTGTCACCTGGCTTCAGACGACCCTGCGCGAGGCCGGCTTCGATGTTGATAATGGCGTCCTGTTCACCGATGTGGCCGATGCTCGACATGTAGACGCTTTGTTCGTCTGTGAGGCCCAGGTGTTGCAGCATTTGACGATGACCGGACGGTTTCACCAGCGACATGTTGAAGAAGTCGATATCGTCACGCGTATACGCTGTCCCGTCGCGGTTCTTGCCCGATCTATCCAGTGCGGTATCAACGCACTCCAACCAGTTCTTGATTGAGACCTCGCCCAGTCGCGTCTTCATGGCTTCGGGTTCCACCAGCCTGAATTTGTAATCACCGTTTGCGACGGCTGCATCGGTCGGGTGCTGGACCGATCCGCTGGCCGGTACGATCACGTGCCGACTCATCGAGCCATCGGCGATGATGTGGATGCCAAGGATATGATTCTCGGCCCAGTCGCGTTTTACGATCATCGCGCCGGCGCCGGCACCTATGTTGAACAGGAACGAAGTATCGAGATCCGACAGGTCGATAAAATGCGAAGTGGCGTAACCACCTCCGATCAGGATTGTATCGATGTTCGGGTCATCGGCCATCAGGCCGCGGGCAAGTTGCAGCGCGGCGATAGTCGTCGCGCAACGCGTGTGAACATCTATGCCCCAGGCGTTCCTCGCCCCGATTTCCCAGCCGAGATCGATTGCCGACGTCCACAGAAGATATTCCCGCCACTCTTCAGTGGTGCCGAGAATAACGTCGATTTCCAAAGGGTCGATGCCGGCCGCGGCGATAGCCTTGCGTGCTGCATGAACGGCCATTTCATTGGGGTGGACTTTGGGATCCGCGACGAACTTGCGCTCGATTCCCAGCTTTTCTCTCACGACCCACTCGGGCAAACCGCTTTGCTCAGCGATCTCTTTCGCGGTGATGTACGTCTCCGGAAAGTACGTGCCGGTGGAGACGATGCCCATGCTGGTCATGCGGGTTCCCTCAGATCAAAAACATCAGTCAAAACATGAAACCTGATTCAATTTTCATAAGTTTGCACACTTCAGCTGGAATGGCAAGATCATGCCTGTATTCAGCCCCCCTGATTGTTCTACTCAGACCAGGCCTCGATCAAGGCAGCTATGCCCGCGATTTGCTTGCCGCTGCGCTGATCATAGTCAGCACCGGTATAGCCCCACCAGTCCCAGCAGCCCTGAGGGTTCATCGGTGATTTACTCACCTGCGGATAGAGCACGATAATTCGGTTGCTCTCAGCCCATTCATTGAGGCCAGACATCCTGGCGAATCGATCCTCGATGAACTCGTTGCCCTGGCGGCAACCGTGAAGAGCCAGGTGCAAGCGGCATTCACCCGTTTTATCGACGCAAGCCTGGGGCACATACGCAAACCCTGAGTCGGCGAAATCGCCACCTTCCGGAACGACCGACGCCTGGTCCAGGACCTGCAGGCCGCTTTCACGGGCCGTGGTCGGTTGGCTCAACGGGCCGTACAAATGCTGCAGCAGTTCGCCGGCGGCGTCGTAATTACAGGCGTTGATATAGTCTCCGCCCATTTCCCCGCAAGCAACACCCTGGTCCCGTGTCGGCCAGCCATGCGTCGCTGGGATATTGTCAACCAGTGCAATTGCCTGTGGTGGCAGGAACGAAGCGTAAAAATCCCGCAATGCCTCGGTCACAGCAACGTTGACCACGGGATCTGCTTTGCCGTGGAAGAGCCACACTCGGTCATTGGACAAGGATTCGACCGGATCGATAGTGCCAGCGCCAGCTGCAAAGCGTGTGGCCTCTACCAGTGGGGCCGCTTCGAGGGCAGAGCCGCTGATACACCGGCCCAGCGCATGGACGATGCTCCCCTCGGCGCAGTGATAGGGCCCGGCCGCGACAGCGGCAGCGCCACTGATCGTGCTGGACAAAGCGACGTGTGCCTGCACGGCTGCATAACCGCCAGCGGATATTCCGGAAACGGTGACACGCCCCGTGCCGTTGTCATCGGCCAGGACGCTCGTTGCCGGTACCGCACAGCAGGCCACAATGGCCAGAATCTTGGGAATCTTGCAGAAAATTGCATGTCGCATGGATTGCCTCCGGTTCAATCAAGGGTGTCCGAATGGTCTTACATTGTCGCTGATTCTTGTCTCTGTTGACCAGAGTATAACTTGAAACTTGATTCATGTTTCAATAACGAGCATACTTTTGCTGTATACATCCGTTGCGCACAAGCAATTGCATTTTGGGGAGTAAGTGAAAGTGTCCAGTTCAACAGCAAGACTGTTTTTGATTCTCGGGGCGACCGTGGCCGCTGGTTTTGCCGGGCCCGTCGTGGCTCAGCAGGACGATTCGGCTGAGGCATCCAGTGGTGTTATTGAGGAATTGATAGTCACGGCACGTCGTCGCGACGAATCGCTTCAGGATGTGCCTATTGCCATCACCGCATTCACGGGCGTGCAATTGGACCGCATTGGCGCCGACACCTTAATAGCCGTGGGGCAGAGGTCTCCCAACGTGACGCTGGAAGTATCCAGAGGCACGAACACGACGATCACTGCATTTATACGCGGTGTCGGGCAGCAGGATCCGGTCGCTGGATTCGAAGCCGGCGTAGGATTGTACGTCGATGATGTATACCTCAATCGGCCCCAGGCAGCGGTGCTCGATATCTACGATGTAGATCGGATCGAAGTGCTCCGCGGGCCGCAGGGTACGCTGTACGGGCGCAACACAATCGGTGGTGCGATCAAGTACGTGACGAATGTCCTCGCGGATGAGCCTGAAGGCAAGGTTCGGGTCTCCTATGGCACCGCCAACCAGATGGATCTGGTGCTGACCGGCTCAATGCCACTGTCGGACAATTTTCGGATCGGCGGTTCAATCGCCCGCCTGACCAGGGACGGGTTTGGTGACAATCTGAACCTCCCCGGTGTCGAGAATTACAACAAGGACGTGTTAGGCGGACGTTTCTCCATGGAGTGGGACGTGACCGATAACTTCGACCTGCGACTTACGGGCGACTATGTACAAGACGATTCGGATCCCAAGCAGGGCCATCGCCTGACGGTGGGCGCGGCTTCCGGCGCACCGATTCTCGACGATGTGTTCGATACCCGCTCTGGACTGAACAGCCCTACGCAGGAAGTCGAAGCCAGCGGTGTGGCTTTAACAGCCAACTGGAGGCTGAGCGACAGCATCACGCTGCGTAATATCTTGTCCAGTCGTCAGGACGAGACAACGACGCCGATCGATTTCGACAGCCTTCCAGTGGTCGACCTCGACGTGCCGGCCATTTACGAGAATGAGCAGCTCTCGGAGGAACTGCAGTTGATCTATGAAACGGATCGGGTGAGCGGCGTGGCAGGCATTTACTGGCTTGACGCCAATGCGTTCAACACCTTCGACGTTATTCTCGAACAACTCGGCGCCGTGATCGGCCTGCCAGGGCTGAATGCCAATACCTATGGCGATGTCGACACCAAGAGCTGGGCAGCTTACGCAGACTTCAGTTTTAACGTCTCCGATGCCGTGAGTCTTTCCGTCGGTGGGCGATACACCGTGGATGAAAGAACTTCCCAGGTCCTCAGGACCACCTACCTGGGTGGTGCGTCACCTGCACTCGGTGGAACGGGCGTTCCGATTGCTGTGACGTCCGATTTCCTGGGTAGCCGCGAGTTCACGGAGTTTACGCCACGCGTATCCGTCAACTGGAAACCGAGCGACGATCAAAACCTTTACCTGACCTACAGCGAGGGCTTCAAGGGCGGTAGCTTCGACCCGCGCGGCCAAACCAGTGCGGCACCTGACATAGATGGCGATGGCACCGTTACGGATCAGGAGATCTTCGATTTTATGGCGTTCGATCCCGAGTTCGTAGACACCTACGAGATTGGACTCAAGTCGAGCTGGCTGGACGGCCGCGTCAACACCAGCGTCGCAGTCTTTTTCTCTGATTACACTGATGTTCAGATTCCGGGTTCTTTCGGCTTTGACTCAGACGGGGACGGCACCAACGATACATTCATCGGTGTTACGTCTAACGCAGCCGACGCGGACATGACGGGTATCGAGTTTGAGGGCACCGCGTTGTTGAGTGACATGTTCACCCTGGGCTGGGCCATCGGTTACCTGGATGCTGAATTCAACGAGTTCATTGATGCGACAGGCACCAACGTCGCGGACGAGCGCGTATTCCAGAATACTCCGGACCTCACCGCCAGCGCGACGGTTACGTACCAGAATTCGATGGGCCTGTTCGGCAACGGTGGGACCTTCTTTGTTATCGGATCTGCCTCATATCGTAGCGAAGCATCTCAGTTCGAGTTCGAAACCGTTGAACTCGACCAACCTTCCTTCACGCTTTTGGACCTGAGCCTGGTCTGGGAAGATGACGATGGCCACTGGCGTGCAGGTCTGCACGGCAAGAACCTGGCCGACGAAGAGTACAAAGTTGCCGGCTATTACTTCCCAGCTCCGACTCTGGGACTTGAAGGATCCGTTACGGCCTTTTACGGCAACCCGCGCACGATAACGGGCACCGTCGAGTATCGTTTCTAGGACAAGGCAAGCTACGCGGCGGACACACAGTTCGCCGCGCGGCAGCTTGGTCTATAAACTCGCCGGTATGGAGACACCGAGACCTTCGAACGCTTACCGGGCTTATGTGCTGTGCATCCTGGTACTCGTTTACACCTTCAATTTCATCGACCGGCAGATCGTCGGAATCCTCGCCATTCCTATCAAGGAAGATCTCGGGCTGACCGATACACAACTGGGCCTGATGGGCGGTCTCGCGTTCGCGTTGCTCTACACGACGCTGGCGATCCCGATTGCGATGGCAGCCGACCGTATGAGCCGGACATGGATCATGACGGGGGCGCTGGTGGTATGGAGTGGCATGACCGCCGTGTGCGGCATGGCGCAGAATTTCTGGCAGTTGTTCTTCGCCCGGGTTGGTGTTGGCATTGGCGAGGCTGGCGGAGTCGCACCAGCGTATTCCCTGATTTCCGATTTCTTCCCGCCCAATCAACGAGCGCGGGCGCTCAGTGTCTACTCATTTGGCATTCCGATCGGCAGTGCCCTCGGTATTGTTTTTGGCGGCATCATCGCGACTCTGGTCGACTGGCGCTTTGCTTTTATAGTGGTCGGTGCGGCAGGCATTTTGGTGGCGCCCCTTTTCCGGGCCACTGTTCGTGAACCCGTCAGGGGGGCGTTTGACGCCAAGGGCAGTGTCTCCAGCCCGGCCAGCCTGACTGAGATCATGCGGGTTCTGTTGAAGAAACCCAGTTTCTGGGGCTTGTCACTGGCTGCTTCCTGTTCTTCGATGATGGGCTACGGTTTGTTCTTCTGGCTGCCTTCGTTTTTCGTTCGCAGCTACGACGTTACGTTGCTCAAAGCCTCGCTGGTTTACGGCGCCATCTTGCTGGTCGGTGGTATCGCCGGAACATGGCTTGGGGGCTCACTGGCCGACCGCTTCGGCGAGACGAATCGTTCGGCCTATGCACGTATTCCCGCGTTTGCTTTCCTCGCTACCGTGCCGTTCTACCTGGTTGGCGTCCTGTCTCCGACCTTAACGATCTCCGTGCTGGTCATGATCGTACCCACGGCACTGGGCCTGGCCTGGCTGGGGCCGGTCATTTCGGCAGTGCAACACCTCGTGCCGCCCAACATGCGAGCTACCGCATCGGCCATCTTCCTGTTCGTCAACAACCTGATTGGCATCGGCATCGGCACACTCGCGATCGGCGCCATCTCAGACGGGCTGCAGGATCGCTTTGGCGACGAGTCGTTGCGTTACGCCATTCTGGCAGGTACCACGTTCTACCTTTTGGCTGCGGCAATCTTCTTACTTAGCGCGCGGCGGCTTGAGCAAGACTGGGAAGGCTAGATAATCTCTTGAAAATCAGGCCTCACGAGAGCCTGTCGGCGATAGTATAGTCGGCAGGAATGCCGATAAAACTACTCAAAACCGCTGCCCGGCTGACCGGCCTGATCGTCGCCGTTATCGCATCGCTGTGGGTCTACCGCGCTTATCTCGCGCGAAGCTTGCCAGATCTGCAGATCTGGCACACGTATGAAATTGAGAACGAGTTTCGGGCCGGGGATTTTCCAGAGGGTATTTCGTATCAGGAATACGCGGCTCTTGAACGACGACTATTCGATGAACTTGATAGCGTCGTCTACTCCAGTACCCGCTCGCAAGGACTATTCAACCGCTACAACACCGACAGTGCGGCCTTTCCGGGAGCGGCCGGCCAACGATGGAACCGAAGTTTTGAGTTGGGCAAAGAGCTACCGGCTGGCGGTGTGCTGCTGATTCACGGCGCCTCAGACTCTCCGTACAGCACACGCGCACTGGCGAAACTGTTAAACGATGCAGGCCTCTACGTATTGTCCATTCGGCTTCCCGGCAACGGCACGATCCCCTCCGGACTGCGGGACGCGAATCTCAATGACTGGCTGGCAATTACACGCATGGGTGTTAAGCACGTCAGAGAGTCGATCGGCACGAGCCTGCCGCTTTACGTCGCTGGTTACTCCGTTGGCGGCGCGCTCGCCGTAGATTACACACTGGACTCGATTGAGCATGAGGAATGGGAAACACCCGATCGACTGTTCTTATACACGCCGGCGATTGGCGTTTCTGCAGCGGCACGATTCTCGAGTTGGGACCTGGCGTTGAGCCAGTTTCCGATATTTGAGAAGTTCAACTGGTTGTCTGTTGAACCCGAGTTTGACCCGTACAAATACAACTCCTTCGCGAAGACCGCCGGTCACATTACTTATTTACTCACTGAGAAACTAAACGGGAAACTCACGAACCTCGCCGACCCATCTCTGCTACCACCCATTATTACTTTTCAGTCACTCGTGGATTCCACGGTGCGCGTACCCGCTTTGCTGGATAACCTGTACGCGCGATTGCCGAACAATGGCAGCGAGCTTGTGTTGTTCGATATCAATCGAAAACACGATCTTGAGCCCTTTATCGATGACACTGAACGTGATCTCGTGAATCGCCTCGACAATAATCCAGGCAATTCGTTTAGCTACACTCTCGTCACCAATGAATCCGGAGACTCTGTCCAGATGGTCGCGAGAACTCGGGCTCAAGGTACCGCAGAGTTCGATACGGTGGCGTTGAATATGGCGTGGCCGGGTTCAGTCTATTCTCTATCTCACGTGTCATTGTTGTTCGAACCGGACGATCGCTGGTACGGCAGTACTGATTCCGAAGACTTTGTACTCGGCACTCTGGCACCGCGCGGTGAAACGGCAATACTGACCGCACCGATCGGACGATTCATGCGTCTTAGATACAATCCGTTCTTCGACTACCTGGCGGAGCGCACTCTGCATTTCTGTGAAGTTTGTATAGTTGCCGGTAACTAGTCGGAGGGGCGAGGGCAATCACGCCCCCACTACCAATCAAAAAATGCCGTCCCTTCTGGACGGGGATGAGGCCGTACTGAAGACGGCTTTGGCCGATGTCATTCGGGCAAAAGGCGTTGCAGCTGTTGCTCTAAAAGCTGGTATCAATCGCGTCACCGTTTACAAAACGCTGAAGCCCGGAACGGAGTCATCATTCACAACGATGCACGCTTTGCTCAAGGCCTGTAACGTCAGCTTACAGGTGCGTCCGACCGAACCGCGATCAACGAAAAGGGCGTGATGGGCTGTAATACTATTTGAGACGGACTCGCTGAGAGACTGTCGGAACAGCACACTCCGAGGCCGGCGCAGTCGGCCGACATAGCCGAGCGGCAAATTCCTGCGTAACGTCAAATGCCTATTCCGGTCAGGCCGGTGAACGAGTACGTTAGGTAAAATATCTGTTTCAGCAACAAGGGCGTACTGACATGAGCCGTTCCCGAGTTCACTTGTTACTTGTCTACTTCGCGCTGCTGGCTTTTCCGATGTCTGTGATTGCCGCCCCGGCAACTGTGGATGTATGCGCCGAATGCCATGGTGTCGACGGCATGGGGCGGGATCGTGCGATGGTCCCGGTGATTGCCGGTATTCCGGCCGGGCATATCGAGGAGGCGATTTACGCCTATGTGGACGGTGCCAGGCGCTGTGTGAGAGAGCCGCGCATGTGCGAAACAGTGGCGGCCCTGTCGGAACCTGAGGTCACTGAAGTCGCTGAATACTACGCTGGTCTGGAACGTGGCTCGCCGCAGGAGGAATTCAACAAGGACCTCGCGGCAGAGGGTGAGGTGCTGCACAAGCAATATTGCTCAAACTGTCACTTGCCACCGGACCATGAGAATGTGGCACACGCTGTTGGCATCCCGTTGCACGGGCAGCGCTCGGAGTATCTGCGCTTTGCCATCGAAGCTTATTTCGCCGGGGACCGAGTGGCGCTGGTCGAGACCATGGCAGAACGAATCCAGAATCTGCAGGCTGGTGATCTGGGCGCTTTGGTTAATTACTATTCGAGCTACCGAGCAGATTTCGTCAATTAAGGGGGACTCTGGTCCAGTACTCGTTATTGTACGGATCAACATCCGTTTCCTGCTCGGCATCAGGTGAGGTGTCAGTCACCGGCATCTGTGTCGTGACAGGCCAGTCAACATCGCCATCGTCTCGCTGCCTGTCAAAAAGGAAGCTAAAAATCATTTTCCTGTCCTCCGCGATTCGTCTAAAACATTGTCGGAACTACAGTTGATTTATAGCAAGGACACAATTCAAGAGCACCGGCTAAAGTATTAATAATCACCCGACCAAAAGGCCAGAAACAAAAACCCGGCCAAGTGCCGGGTTTTCTCTTTCGGGCTATTCGACTAGCTCAAGCGTTCTCTTCGTCGTCCTTGTCGCCTTGATCGCCTTCGGCTTCGGCGTCATCACCGTCGTTGCCATCTTCATGCTTGCATTCGCGTTTATCGTGGCCGACTCGACCTTCTTCCTGACGGCAGTCCTGTTTTTCATCGCGATTGTCCTGCCGACCGTCGCGCCGGTCTTTACGTCTGTTGTCAGCGACGATCAGGTCCATGTTGTCGAACGCAGTTGCGCCATCGTCGACGACATCGCTTGCGAAAACGGCGCAGGTCATGAATCCGAAAACACTAATTACCAGTAACCGAGTAAACATTTGGTCGCTCCTAAAGTAAGAATTGGCTTGTGTCCGAATTACTATGATCCTCCTGAACATTGATATCAAGTTCGTGGTTCAGTTCACTATGTTGCCGTTAGCTAATTCTTAAGAATGGAATTGACAGTCGCCACTATTTTTTGACGTAGCCATTGATGCGCCGGGTCGTCGTCCTCCCTACGGTGCCAAACCAGAAAAAGACTCAACGTGTCAGTCTTAAATGGCAGAGGAGCCACATCCAGGTCTTTCAGTAGTCCAAGTTTCATCGCACCAAGTTGAGTGGTAATTCGATTGGTGCCCCGTATTATCGGTGTCAACGAACCAAAATTGGGTACTGAAATAGTGGGAGGGTCCAGTTCTTTGGTATCCAGTGAGGGCAGGGCCATAAAGGACGATTCGGTATCACTGAATCGGACATCAACGTGTCTGCTTTCAGCGTAGTCCTTCCAGGTCTTCGGCGGTTTCCTCATTGTCGAGTCGTAAAACACTTTCATTTTTGCTCGTATCAAAGTCACTTTTTCCAAGTCCGAATTGGCCGGTGGGGTCGGCGTGATCAGCATTCGGTAGCGTGAAGCACTCAATACACTGACACGCGGAATACCTGACGGAATGAACCGAATGCGAAGATTAATGCCGTCCTTGTCGAGCTCATTGAGCAGCGTCGGAAAGATAAGCTGCAACGGAAAGTCGTTGCACGCAATGGTGAACTCCATTGGCTCAAGATAAGGATCGAATTCCTGCGGGACGGAAAGTGACTTGATGTCATCCAGAATAGCCTCAATCGGGGCACGCAAGGAACGCGCTCTGGCCGTCGATTCGATTCCTCGTCCGACGCGAACAAATAACGGGTCGCCAAATATTGTCCGCAACTTGTCGAGCGTATGACTGACCGCAGACTGACTGACACCCAGTCTCGCTGCCGCCCGCGACACAGACATCTCTTCAAGTACGGTCAGAAAAGTTCTGAGCGTATTGCCGTCCAGACCCAAATAATCGATTTTTCTCATATGTTGTATGAATATATATGAGTTGATCGATTTGTCATAAGGGGTTATACCTATCCGGTTAACGACTAACGTCGGTCTATACAAAGAAAAACCGTAATTAATTGATCGCGATTGGGGAAGTTCACGATGAACGATAAAAGCATTCTGGCGTCTGTCCAGATAGGTTTGCTACTGATAATGGCTGGCTGCTCAAGTGGTACGGCAGGTCCGGAGGCAACAGCCGCCGGAGCCGCAAGCAATGAATCGGGCACGATGGACCGCAGCGTCTTGCCGGTCCCTGACCCGGTATTCCCGAAAATCACCGAAATAGATGCTCGAAAAGCGACGGCGCCGCCGCCGTTTTCTGTGGATGCTCCTGAAGGTGCACCCAATGTTGTTATCGTGCTTATCGATGACATCGGTTTTGGAGCATCGGACGGATTCGGTGGCGCGATCCAGACGCCAACACTTAATCGGCTCGCGGACGATGGCTTGCGTTTTAACCAGTTCCATACAACGGCGCTGTGCTCGCCCACGCGTATGGCAATTCTGACAGGCCGTAATCATCATTCCGCCAACGCAGGCTCAGTGATGGAAGTCGCCACCGCATTCCAGGGTAACCGGGGCCAGCGTCCGCTGAGTGTTGCGCCGGTCGCAGAGATGCTGCGGTTGAACGGCTACAGCACGGGCGCCTTCGGCAAGTATCACGAGACAGCACCGTGGGAAGTCAGCGTTTCCGGCCCGTTTGACCGTTGGCCGACCAGCTCGGGCTTTGACAAATTTTATGGCTTCATTGGCGGTGAGACGAACCAGTTTGCACCGGTTCTTCACGATGGCACTGCACCAGTAATCTTGCCGGACGATCCCAACTATCATTTCACGACCGATATGACCAATCAGGCGATTACGTGGATGCGTACCCAACAGTCGCTTACTCCGGACAAGCCGTTCTATATGTACTTCGCAACGGGGGCTACTCATGCGCCGCATCAAGTGCCGGCAGATTGGGTTGACCGTTATAAAGGAAAGTTTGATGACGGCTGGGATGTGTATCGGGAGCAGACCTTAGCAAGACAGATTGAGCTTGGCGTTGTTCCGGAAGGCACCAAGCTGGCATCAAAACCAGCGGATATTGCCGATTGGGACACGTTGTCAGCCGATGAGCAGCGACTCTATTCACTGCAGATGGAGGTATTTGCAGCGTTCGCAGAACACACCGATCACGAGGTCGGTCGGCTGGTCGATGCCATTGAGGCAATGGGCGAAATGGACAATACCTTGTTCATCTACGTTTTTGGTGATAACGGCTCCAGCGCCGAGGGCGGGCTGACCGGAACATTTAACGAAACGACAGCACTAAACGGCATACCTGTTAGTGTTGAAGACCAGTTGGGTGATATGGACGAGTGGGGTGGCCCCGCCTCCTACCCGCATTTTCAGGCGGGCTGGGCTGTGGCTACGAATACGCCGTTCCAGTGGACCAAGCAAGTCGCCTCGCACTACGGCGGCACGCGTAATCCACTAGTCGTTCACTGGCCCGATGGTTTCGAGTCAGAAGGCGAAGTGCGTTCGCAATGGCATCATGTAACAGATATTGCGCCGACAGTGATGGAAGCAGCCGGGTTGCCTTTTCCAACATCGGTCAATGGCGCCGAGCAAAAACCGTTTGAAGGCGTCAGCCTGATTTACGCGTTTGACGACGCAGCCGCTGCCGATCAACACACGACGCAGTATTTCGAAATGTTCGGCAACCGTGCTATCTACCATGACGGCTGGGTGGCCGCGGCCAAGCACCGCACTCCCTGGGCAAGCGCACCGGATGGCCCCCTGGATCAGGACAAATGGGAGCTTTATCACGTCGCCGAAGATTTCAGCCAGGCCAATGACCTCGCTGCCTCGAACCCTGAGAAGCTAAAGGAACTACAGGCACTCTTCCTGGAGGAAGCCATCAAGAACGACGTTCTACCACTTGATGATCGTGTCTTTGAACGATTCAACGCGTCGATCGCTGGAAGACCAGATTTGATGGGCGATCGCACATCGCTGACTGTCTATCCGGGCATGACCCACATGACCGAGAATGCTTTTATCAATGTGAAAAACAGATCACATACGATCACCGCAGAGGTTGAGATACCAGAAGGTGGTGCGGAAGGCGTGATTTTGGCCCAGGGAGGTCGTTTCGCCGGCTGGAGTCTGTACATGAAGGACGGCAAGGTTTCCTACGTGCATAACTGGGTCGGCCTGGAACGTTACACCGTTACTGCGCCGGAAGCGGTGGCCGCCGGTACAGCAACCATCCGCTACGAGTTTGCCTACGAAGGCGAGGCACCCGGTTCGGGAGGCACGGGCACGATATTTGTAAATGGGGAGAAAGTGGCCGAAGGCCAGATCGGTAATACCACGCCGTTCCTGTTTTCCGCCGATGAAACTGCTGATGTTGGCACAGACGGAGCCACTCCAGTGACTGAAGACTACGCCGAGGGCGACAATGCGTTTACTGGTACGATTGAGAAAGTAACTGTGGAGTTGATGTAGATGGCCAGATCAATTGTTTTGTGTTTGCTGCTGTTTGCGGGATCAATTTCGGCGGCACAGGATAAGCCGAATATCGTTCTGGTCTTCCTGGATAACTTCGGCTGGGGTGAGCCTGGCTTCAACGGCGGTGGAATCATTCGCGGTGCCGCTACGCCGCGGCTCGATCAGTTGGCCGACGAAGGTCTGCGACTGACCAATTTCAATGTCGAAGTCCAGTGCACGCCGTCGCGCTCCGCGATCATGACCGGTCGATATGCGATCAGAAGCGGAAATAGTGTCGCGCCTCTGGGCGAGGGTGTTTACGGGCTTGTGCAATGGGAAGTCACGATGGCCGAAATGCTCTCCGATGCAGGCTACAGCACCGGCATGTTCGGGAAATGGCATCTTGGTCGAACTGAAGGCAGGTTTCCGACCGACCAGGGATTCGATGAATGGTACGGGGTTCCAAACTCGACGGACGAATCGGCCTACACCTCGCTTCAAGGTTTCGCGGAGAGCGGGGTGGCAGAAACCTACGTAATGGAGGCGCGTAAGGGCGAAAAGCCCAAAAAGGTGAGACCCTACCGGCTGGATTATCGCCCGCTGATCGATGGCGACCTCACGGATAAGGCCATCGACTTCATGAAGCGACAGTCGAAAGATGGCAAACCGTTTTTCCTCTATCTTCCATATACTGCAACGCACTATCCAACGCGTCCGCATCCGGATTTTGTAGGCAAGACGGGTAATGGAGACTGGGCGGACCTCTTGCTGCAGATCGATACCTACACCGGCAGGTTACTGGACACAGTCGATGAGCTTGGTATTAGCGATAATACAATCTTTATTTTCACAGCTGACAATGGACCAGAGGCGCCGCCACAGGGCAACGTAACGCTTACCGTCGAAACTGCAAGTCCGGGATCGGCCGGCCCGTGGCGCGGCACTTTATTCACCGGTTTCGAGGGCGCTTTGAGAGTTCCTTTTGCAATGCGCTGGCCTGGCAAGATTCCCGCCGGGACGGCCAGCGATGAAATCGTCCACGAGATGGATCTCTTCCCTACCTTCGCAAACATTGCCGGTGGCAAGGTACCCGACGACCGGGTCATTGACGGGATAGACATGACCAACTTCGTCCTCGGCAAGCAGGAAGAGTCCGGCCGCGAGGGCGTCATTGTCTACATGGGCAATGACATTTACGGCGTGAAATGGCGCAACTGGAAAGTGAATTTCAAGGAACTGGACTCGGTCATGAGCGCGACAACGGAGTATGGGATGCCGCGGGTTTACAACCTTCTCACTGACCCGCAGGAGCACGAAAACGTTCTCTTTCCCAACACCTGGGTGCCGAAGGCGGCATTAGGTCAATTGGGAGAGCACGCCGCATCGCTACAGGCCAATCCACCGATCAAGACCGGAACACTGGATCCATATCAGCCACCAGACTGACGAACTCGGACAACAGTTTCCTTCGGTGGCAAGGTCCCGCGCACGGAAGCGCTTGTCAACAAAACATTTATACTGAACGACATTGAGTTGGTGAAGTAAGATAGAACTCAAACAAGAACTAAGGGATACGTCATGAAACGTTTGACAACATTATTGTGTTTGCTGGTGGCAACACCTGTCCTTGCATCTGACATCGGCGCTCCCAGTGTCGAGGTCTTAAAGGGACTTTATCCCGGCAAGGCGTATTCGCCTTGGGCCGAGCGTTCCTTCCCCAGCAAGGTCTTCTGGGGTGAAACCCATTTGCACACTGGTCTGTCACTCGATGCCGGTTTGTTCGGTAATACGACCGGGCACGACACGGCATACCGCCTGGCTCGCGGCGAGGAAGTTGTTGCGTCATCCGGCCAGCCCGTTAAGCTCAGCCGGCCGCTCGACTTTCTGGTTATCACTGACCATTCCGACATGATGGGAATCGCGACCGACATTCAGCGCGGTGCGCCGAATATCCTCGCGGTCCCGAAGGGAAAGGAATGGGCCGAGGGTTTCGCGAAGGGCGGTCAGGCAGCGGCTGAGGCTGCCTTCGACTTGATAGGCAATTTCTCGCAAGGCACTGTTCCTGTGGAGTTATTGAATCAATACAGCCCCGGTGCGCCTATTTATAACGGTGTATGGGAAAAGATTATCGAGACCGCCGAAATCTACAATGAGCCCGGTCGTTTCACGGCCCTTATCGGCTTCGAATGGACGTCTGTCCCTAAAGGCTTCAACCTGCACCGAAACGTGATCCTGCGCGACGACGGTAATCGGGCTGAACAAGTCGTACCGATGGTAACCCAGCCGCCGGTGGGCAGTACGGATCCGCTCGACCTGTATAAGTGGCTGGAAAACTACGAGGAGAAGACCGGTGGCCGGGCGCTCGCAATTGCGCACAACGGCAACTTGTCCAACGGATGGATGTTCCCGGTCGACAGAACCTATGCGGGAGGACGGGTTAACAAGGAGTATGTGACCTTACGGGCCAAGTGGGAGCCACTTTATGAGGTGACCCAGATTAAAGGTGATGGCGAAACCCACCCGACTTTGTCGCCCGACGATGAATTCGCCGACTATGGAACCTGGGACGTAGGCAACCTTGATATTACGCAGCTCAAGACGCCGGATATGCTGCCTGGCGAATATGCACGCGAGGCTTTAAAGCAAGGACTGGCACTAGAGAAAAAGTTTGGCATCAATCCCTACAAGTTTGGCATGGTGGGCGCCACCGACTCCCATACTTCGTTGACGACTGCTGAGGAAGATAACTTCTTCGGTAAATCCACCAGTGTTGAACCCTCGGCAACGCGTGTTGCACATCCGTTCGTCAAATCGGCGCTCGGCGCTTTTGAAGGCGACATGCTGCTAGCTTCGGGCTACCAGGGTATCTGGGCAACCGAGAATACGCGCGCAGCGCTTTTCGATGCGATGGAACGCAAGGAAACCTACGCCACCACGGGCTCACGCATGTTGGTACGTTTCTTCGGCGGCTGGGACTTCAATAACGATGATCTTCGCAACCGTCAGCCGGCATTCGTCGGGTACGAGAAGGGTGTACCCATGGGCAGCGACCTGGCGACGGCACCGAATGGCAAATCTCCGACGTTTATGGTCATCGCATTGCGCGATCCTATTGGTGCGAACCTCGATCGCATCCAGGTCGTTAAGGGCTGGATGGACAGCCGGGGAGATCTGCAGGAAAAGGTCTACGACGTGACCTGGTCCGGTGACCGACAGCCCGATGCCAATGGCAAGCTGCCGGCGGTGGGCAACACCGTCGATATCGAGGCTGCGAACTGGACCAACACGATTGGCGCGTCCGAACTTGCCACAGTCTGGACCGATCCGGATTTCGATGCCGGCGAAAGTGCGTTCTACTACGTCCGGGTACTCGAGATCCCGACACCGCGCTGGGTGCTTTACGACAAGGTGCGCCTCGGTGCCCACATTCCGGAGGGTGTGGAATTAATCCACCAGGAACGAGCCTACACCTCGCCGATCTGGTACACGCCCTGACACGCGAACAAGGCAGCGACGCATACTGGTTTGGTGACTGCTCCAGGAGCTAAGAAGCGGAATTAGTTAACCTGGCTTGAGTTCGAAGCCAGTTTCCCGCTTCAAAGTCTCCACCAATTCATGGCCCGCCTGTTCTGGCATTGCAGTCAATGGTGGACGAACATTAGCCCAGCGTGCATCGCCGGTCGCGATCGCGAGCAGACGTTTTTGCGCCGGGATTGGTTCATACTTCTGCATGAGTAAACGAAAGCGTTTTACAGTTTCATGCAATGCTTTGGCACCAGCGATGTCGCCTTTCGCGCGCAATTCCAGGACTCTGACAATATTGCTAGCATTGATATTGGCGGTTGCCGTGATGCAGCCTGGCGCCCCGAGTTGCAGCGCGTCAAGTAAAGGTAATTCGGATCCCGGGTAGACGATCAATCCGTCAATATCTAGTAGCGCCCGGGTGTTGTCCCAATCCCCGGAACTGTCCTTGATACCGATAATCTGCCCCGGTAAATCCGCATACAACCGTGCAGCAAGTGTTGGCGGAATGCCAACAACAGCGATCGGTGGTATGTGATAAAGGTAGATGCGAGCATCCGGCCCGATGGCCGCGATCAATTGCGCGAAATAATTATACAGTCCGCCTTCGGTGACAGACTTGTAGTAGAAGGGCGGCAAGGTCAACACGCCGGCGCAACCCATGTCGAGACAAGCACGCGATAAGCGAGCAGTGTCTGCAATATTGGAGAGTCCCGTTCCGGGTATCATTTTGCCCGCATCGATACCGCTATCTATCAATGCCTGTATCGCGGAAATTCGCTCGTCGATGCCGACCGACAACGCTTCGCCGGTTGTACCGAATGGCGCAATACCAGCGCAGCCTTGATCCAACAACCACCTTGCGTGGGCTACATACAGACTGGTCGCTACCGACATGTCATCATTGAACGGTGTCAATAACGGTGCGACTAATCCGCTAATATTCGCGGTTTTCAACTCCGCTTGCGCTTGACAAAATAGGACTGGACGAGAAACGACAACCCCATACCGACGGCCAGAATCGCGACGGCTATCTTGCCACGATGAGCGGTTTCGTTCGTCCAGATTTCGGCATAGTCGAGCCAGTAAAGTACGTACATAGAAATCACCCACGGCGTAAAGGCGATGGCGACTTCAAGTGCGTAACGCGTCTTTGTCCTGAGGGCACTTAACATCCGGAAAATACTACCATGAAGCTCAGCCGCCGTATTCTCGACCTATCGGGGGAGTGGTTCATGTACTCACGGAATGAGAACATAGCGAGAACCGTTGCGTATTCCTGTGGGCGTGTTCGAAATATATGAATATTGACCTGAAAGCAGTGCTGAAAAACAAAGCCATCAATGAGTGGAGATTGTTCTGGCTCATCTCTGTTCCGATGTCGCTTGTCATAGTTATCGAAGTGTTGGGGACCGATATTTCCACCGGGCCAGGTGTGTCGACGATGATCGGCTAT
>Ga0255048_10000734_pt1 | contig 24171 bp, 23 predicted proteins | sample JV7_2_2_MG_FD_183619 | JGI IMG/M metagenome (GOLD analysis project Ga0255048, IMG submission 183619) | Seawater microbial communities from Jervis Inlet, British Columbia, Canada - JV7_2_2 | ecosystem: Environmental > Aquatic > Marine > Inlet | place: Canada: British Columbia | collected 2016-10-06
ATCGAACGGCCCTGGAGGTGCCGTTCACTACGGACTTTTTTTGGCCTAAGTGATGAATACATCAAGTCGGTTTATGAAGAATTCTTCTTGATGAAATATCACGGTGGTTGGAGCTTTATTGAAGCATATAATTTACCTATAAAAATTAGGAGATGGTTTCTACAAAGGTTATCTGATCAAATTGAAAAAGAAAGTAATGCAATAAAAAAATCACACAAAACCAAGAGATAGGGAATATTTCTTGGTTTTTTACTATTTATTTCAGGAGAAGGTATACCGTGACTAAATTTTGGACAGACAAAGAAGTAATCCCACTTCAAAAATATCGTTTTGTGGTTCAGGTGAATCTTTATGCCGGCACGCCAAGTTATGAAGGTGAAGATTTTAAGATTACAAATATAAAGACATTTGATATTTCCAAACACTTAATTAAATCTGTAAATTTGCCAGAATTATCGCTCACAATTGACAACGACGCGGCCAATATTGGTGGCAGCCAAATAATGGAAGGTCGCGACCCAGTTAGTACAGATCTGGAAATAGTTCTATATATGACGCCTTATCTTATGGAAAAAATAAGAAATATGATGATGACATATTATAACTCCGACTTGAAAAACAAAATGAAAGAGTCGCCCAAACCTCAAGTACAACTTCAGAATGAATCAAACATACTGGTCAAGGTCCTTAACCCAGAAGGCGAAATGGTTAAAACTTTGGGATTTTATCAGGTTATTCCAGTTTCTTATGATTTGGGAGACCTTGAATATGGCTCCTCGGATGTTGTCGAGGGGAATATTAAATTTCATTTTAACTCCACCCACGTCAACGCGCCAGCCATCGAGGAGGGCGGCACGGGCCCCATAAATCCCTCCCCCACCGTCCAAGACAAACCGGGATCACCTGATAAAAAAAATGAGAATCAACCCCTGGGCCCCCGAGAATAGTAAGGAACAAAGTAAATGCAAGAAATAGAAATAGATTTAGAAGAAATGAAGAAAAATGAAGACATGCTCAACGAGAGCTTCTTGAGAATGTATGGAAGTATTATTCAGCTTGTCCTTAAACAAATGTTTGGCGCTCCAATTTTTAGCTCTGGGAGCAAAATAAAGGGCAAGCCAGCAGACATCAAGGCATTCGCTCGTGCAATTGGTGGAGAAAAAAAATATATAGAAGCTGTCACGCGCCACGGATTAAATAATCCAAAAACATATAGGCAGAAATCAGTTTTACAAAAAGCAACGAAGGCATTTGAAAAGACGACAGGAATCAAGTGGCCGTTTAAATGAGGGTAACAATCTATGGCAAACGGTAATAACCTACAGTTAGATCCAGCAGTAGTCATTCGCCTTACAGAAGCGTTGGAAAAATTAGATGCGACTATGCCTCCTTTGGTTAAAGCATTGGTGATGATGACGGGAGCCCTCGTAGATGGATCAGAGGGTGGTGAAGCCCTTGAAAAAGTTATGTCAGAACTTGGCGGCTCTCTTGGGTCGTTTGGTGCCCTTGCAGACAGCGCAGCTGACTCCGTTGCAAAAGCTGAGGAGGCAATGGGGAAATATGGAGATCGAATACAGAAGGCCCTGGGAATCCAAAGTAACTTCCTTAATAGCATCTCGCAAGACATAGAACTAATGTTAACGAGCACAAAAGCCCGAAAGAATCTTATCAAAGGTTTGAAGGAGGGTGGCGCCGCCTCCATAGCGGCAGCTGCAGCTTTTAATCTGTCTACGAGAGCATTATCCACGCTTATCGCTGGCACTGCTGAACTTGCGGCTGCAACCGACGACGCCTTGGTTGCTTTCAACAAACAAACCGGCGCCTTTGATTTGTATGGAAGGGAAATAACAAATCTTGAAAAAGATATGATGAAATACAATGTCACTATAGTAGATGTCGCAAAAAGTTATACGTCTATGACAACAAATGTTACGGACCTGAATAAGATGTCAAAAGCATCCAGAAAAGAGCTTGGCGAAACAACTGCTATATTGAATGAGTTGGGCGTCGAATCCGACATAACAACAGAAAATTTTCAATTTATGACAAAGGTGTTGGGAAAATCTGCACGACAAGCGAATAGGACAAGCAGAGATCTCTTTGTTCTTGCGCGGGCAATTGGTATGCCACCGCAGCAGATGGCCCAAGATTTTACTGCCGCAATGCCGAAATTGGCCGCATTCGGTTCCAGCGCAACAGATGTTTTTCAAAAATTGGCAGTAAATGCAAGGGCATCTGGCATGTCCGTCGAGCAGATGTTAAATATTACAGAGAAATTTGATAAGTTTGATACAGCAGCAGAAGCTGTTGGAAGATTGAACGCAGCCCTCGGCGGACCATACTTGAGTACCCTAGAAATGGTTACCACGACGGACCCCACAGAAAGAATGAAAAAGATGGCAGACGCAATAAACTCAGCTGGAAGATCTTTTGATAATATGGAATATTATGAGAGAAAAATGATAGCAACCAGTATGGGACTAAGTGATGTTAATGAGTTGGCCTTGGTTATGCGAGGGGAATTTGATTTACTCCCCGGCGCCATCAAAAAATCATCATCTGAGATTATTAATCTCGCACAGCAAACTGCTGATTATAATACCGTTATAGAAACAATGACAACATTAATGAGGCAAGTTGTAATTCAACTTGGGCCGGTAATAAACGGCATTAAAAATTTAACAATGGGCCTAATCAGAATTATAAATTATGCGCCATCCTTTAAGTTGGTCCTGGCAGGAATGGCAGCGGCATTCACGGCATTTTCTCTGACAGTTATAGCTGGCATTATCGCAATAATGTTTTGGACGGGCGTTCTCACCGCTGGTATCTTACCCGTCATCCAATTGGTGGTCGCGGCTCTTGCCGTTTTGGCCACCGGCATCGCTGCCACGCTTGGACTCGTGTATTCTTACTTGGGAAATCTGGGAGATATTTTCGATTCCACAAATCTTGCTGCAAGTGGCTTGAAGATTGCCATCATTGGCTTATTGGCCGTTTTCGCCCTCCTGTCCGGCCCGCTTGGTTGGACGATCGCAGTCGCAGCCGCTATGACATATGCTTGGATCCAAGTATTTGTATATTGGCAGGAAATTGTGGACGGGTTTATGAAAATAATAAAACCTCTCCAGCCAAGAATAAAAGAATTGCAAAAGAGATTCGGGGAGCTTGGAGATTCGACACAGGGTGCCGGAACCGCATTCGAGACTTTTGGTAATGTTGTTTTGTGGGCATTGGAACATGTGATATACGCCCTCATAGATAGCGTCCTGACGCTGTTCGAGGTATTTATGCCTGTGATAGAAATTTTAGATATCATAATCATGAAATCGGGAGCCTGGAAAGTGATTCTTGCCGCACTTGCCCTCGCCACCTTGATTATTTTATCGCCCCTTATCGCCTTAGTGGACATAGTGACGGTGCTCTTGAAGATAGTTACTTGGCTCCTCCAGAAGTGGAGAGATTTTGCCGATCAATTTATTTTCACGGCCAAAGCGTTCGCCAAATTCACCGAATACGCCGAAAGAGTCGCTGCTGCGATAAACGAGGTATTTTCATCAATCCATGCGTTGGGCGTCGGCCTTGCTGATAAACTTGCCAGTCCGGGCCTTTTGGAGTTGCTTGATATGACGGCAGCGCGCTTTGGAATATTGGGAGAAGCGATCGCAGCCCCCCTTCGCCCGCTGGCTATGCTGCTTGATAAAATGAGAGAGTTTGCAGAATATGTATTTAAAAATAGTATTTTTGGAAAAGCATTTGGTATGATATCTTCTCTTACTGGAGCGGCTTTCGGCGCAGAAGTAAGTGGATCAGTGACCGGAGAAGCAATAGTCAAGGGTTCAAAGACAGGCAAGATATCGAAAGGAAAAGATCATGCACTACTCGCAGAAGCAATTGGAAAAGAGGTGAGCAAGCAAATCGTGGAGGCTTGGAAGGGTGCCCCGCCGCTTGAAGGAAAAATAGCAATAGATACAATTTTTAGCCCAACAGCACTATTTAATTTTGTATCAAGGGGCTTCGATCTTCAACAGGCAGGGAAGCCCATTAACGTTGCAAAAATGCTGGGCCACACGTCCGCGAAGGGAGTAAAATAAATGGCAAAAAATATATTACGACTACAATATCTGCCTAGTCCGGGTGTTCGTTATGATTTCGATACTGGAATTGATTCTCTGAATGTCACCACTAATATGCAGTGGGACTCGCAGAGCGTTTATGGAAGAAGGGATCCTATACAAACATATAAATCTTCCGATGATAGTTTTTCGCTTGCGTGGCCGGTGAATAGTCCCGATAAAGTTCTGCTTGACAATTTAAAATATATGCGAAGAATGATGACCCGCGCATTCTATGATGGCGGCGTCATCAAGGAAGCGCCGCTCTGGAGGGTTACGTTTCCTTTCGGCGCCGAGATTCCCTGGATTGATGTTTATTGTGCCCCAACCAATATTTCTTTTGATTTTGGAGACCGGGCAAGGAAGGAAGAGCAGGTAATCCGAGACACTGGCGGCTCGTTTGGTGTCATTGGTGAGGCCAGACTCCTCCCGCAAAAAATTCTTGTAACATTGTCTGCAAATGTTATTGGCTTACCCCCAGGAAAGAGGAATAATAAAAAGAAAAATACCCCCGTTGACAATACCGATAGCCCGCAGCCAATTTTGGACGGCGAGACAGCCAACATACTAGGTTCGTAAGAGGAGAAATAGGACATGCCACTTTCAAGATACTCAAAATCAGATATAATTATAAATGATAACGAAATGTATGATGACGTTTTCAAAGAAAGAGGTGTCAGAAATATTCGCCAGTTTAAGACAAGGACTGTTTTCTATCCATCTGGCGAAGATATGGAAAGAATAACATTTGAAACTCGCAGGTGGAAAGTGGGAGATAAATTATATAAATTGGCATATGAGGCATATGGTGATTCAAAGTATTGGTGGGTGATAGCTCAATTTAATCAAAAGCCAACTGATTCTCACTTTAAAGTAGGTGATATTTATTATGTCCCCCTTTCTGTTGAACAAATTTTAGATTATTTTAATATATAGGGATACCAAATGGCACTCACTCCAAAAAACAAATTAATATTTTTATCACAAATTCCCGGATTTGAAGGTGATTTGCAAAAAATTGATTCAGAAGCAACTTCGCCTAGTTATTGGAGTGACGGCAATCCAGCCAAGCAAGAAGGCGTCATACAAGGGTCGTCTGCCCTTTTCAGTGACTCGGCCACCCTCGACCCAGACAAAGCCTCGCTTGATAAGGCACATCTTGCGACAATGAAGAGCTTGTCTTCCAATCCCAAAATCGCAGCTTCCGTTGCAAGGGACATTTATGGCGAAGACGCGGAAGCGATTATAAAAATTCTTGATGTCAATAACGCCCTCCCCCTCTCTTCGCAATTAAATGACGGTCAATTGTTAGATTTGATAGGAACATATCAAACAACAAAGGCAAGAGTAGAGGCAAAAGAAAGAGCAACCGAGATAGTTGATAATGTTGACAATGCTGCGGTTGAAGACGAAGCTGTTAAGAAATTTTTAGCAGATGAGGAAGAAAAGAAATTACTTGAGAAAGCGCTGAAAGAAAAAGGAATTGTGCCACCTGACGAGCCGAAAACAGATTCAGACGGAAATCCAATACCAGGCCCATCCGATGAAGAAGAGGATGCAGCAGCAACAGAGGCACTTGAGCTGGAGTTGGCATCAGCTTTAAAATTTGGACCACAGCGATATCTGCTTCAGCAAATGCCAATTTTATCGCCTGCATCCGCCAATCGCCACCCGAAAGATCAGATCTCTATAGAGTACACAAAAACAATTCCTCTTGACAGAAGCAGTGAAAATCCAATTGGAAAGCTCTCACAAAGGAGCGAGGCAGCAAAAATAGCAACATTGAGTACAAAAACTCTATCTTCTTTGGTGCCAAGGATAAAACTCTCTAAAGTATCCTATAAAGACGAAAAAACAACAATCATTCCTATACCGTTTCCTTTTAGTACTGGAGTCGGCAAAGGAGGTCAATATCAGCCAGATATCAAAGATATTTTCAATTATAGTGCGACAACTACGACGGGAACATTCTATAAAACTAGGGCTGGCTTTGGTATAAAATCCTTTTCATGGAGCTATATTGGAACCGACACATATTCGGCCAATCGAGACATAACGGCATCCCTTGTCTTGTATTTTCAGGACTTCGCACAATTAACTGTCGAGAGGGACTCTGGAAGTGGAAAATATAAATATCTTGATCTTCTTTTGGCGACAGACGAAAATTCGAAAGCAAAGCCAAATAAAGGAAAATATCAGCAAGATATTCTGGTTGAAGCAGGGTGGGAGATTCCGAATTCTGCGACCCCGGAGGAGAGGGGAATAATAGAAGATAACTCTGTCTCTTTGTTGTTGACAATGGAAGATTATTCTATATCATTCGATGAGGGAGGCTCCGGAACCGTCGAGCTTCAAATAGATTATCGAGCAAGAAGCGAGTCGCTAGCAAGAGATAAATTAATAAATGTTGTAGCTCCGCTCCCCGAAACGGTTAGAAAAATAAACAATTTGCAGAAAGCAATTGATGCAGCAGGAGACAAGGATGAAAGGAATGAGCTTAAGGACGAAAGGACGAAACTAATATCTGATTCCAAAAAAGAGGCATACCCAAGGATGCTAAATGAGTTGACAAAAGAAAATTCAATATATTTTTCGGATTTATCTCTAGTCGATATAATAAAATCTGAGCAGCCGCTAATACCCGCCATCCCGATACCTGGCAGCGCCGGAGATTCCATCAATTATTTGGAACAGGCGATCGCTGCTGGATCTTCCGATGTTCTTTTTGAAAATGCAGAAAAAGCGGATGATGGAAGACATCGTATTTATTTTACATTCCTCGGAGATATTGTTGAGGCAGCCATAAGAATAGGCACCAACAAGGAGGTTGCCAAAATGAGTGGTACTCCCGAGGGCCCCCTATCTAATTATAAGGCAATTTTGTGTGATTTTAAGGTGGGTAATAAAACCTATAATATTGCAGATATTCCAATACATTTGTCATTATTCGGCAGCTTCATGTTTGACAAGGTTATTTCCGAAGATACCCAAACAAAATCTTTGGGAATGTTTATTAAAGAATTGATGGCATATATTGTTTCAAATAAATTGGAAAAATTTTGGAATAGCCAAAATGACGACAGTCGGAGTTTTAGAACTTCATATTTGGAGTTTGATTCTGGTAAGAGTCCCCTATTGTCCAACAATAGGTTCGGACCCCACAAAAATTTAAGAATAAGTTTGAATCCCCCCTCGCAGTTTGTACCCGGAGTGGATATTCCGGCAATGATTGTCTATTCAAATCCCAGCGCCTTGGATCTAAAAATAACTGGAACATATGCCGATTCTAAAAAAAGAGATGAGGCAAGCGGAATTCCACATTTTCAACTGGGAGAAACCACTTCAATTGTGAAAAATATATCATTTGAAAGATTAAGCTGGGAATACGCCAGGGAACACAGGCTTGTAGAAAATGCCTCTAGTCCATTTAACATATTATCCAATATTTTCAATGTTACCATAAAACTCTTTGGAAACGTTGTTGTTGAGCCCGGATCTTTAATATTTGTCAATCCAACCTCTATGGGAGATATAGGGCGCCCCTGGAAAAAAGGATCCATTTCAAATATTATGGGACTTGGAGGCTATCATTTTGTAACAAAAGTTGATCACTCTATTTCTGATGGTACTTTTGAAACTTCGGTCGAGGCAATTTGGAATAGCGCGGGCGATGGGAAAGCAAAGTTTACAGAAACAGATAAGACAGGCACAGGAACGGAAGATAGCTAATGACAAAACCAATAACCCTAACTTCAACTAATTCAACAGATGCTCGAAATATATTTTATGAGAGGATCTTGTATGAATTGTTTTTCTTATCAACAACCCAAGACATAGACCCAAAAAATATAGATATAAAAACATTTCCAGGAATAAAAGATTATTGGAAAAAAGAAAATATTCTTTATGGAAAGGTCGACAAGGCCATGGCCGTAATTGAGCCGATCCAGGAATATATGAGCTACATCTCGCAGGGTGATGACCTTTTTTATATGTTGCCGGAAGTGGCCGATTCATATCAGGAATTTTTAGGATTCTTCAAGTCGGCAGCTAAGGCAGGTCGACTTTCTTCTGACAATTATCTTGAAAATATAAAAATTTATAGAGCCTATTCGGATCCGATGATAGAATATAATAAATATTTAATAGATATTATTGAAAATTTTAATAAAAAACTATTTCAAGATCGTTCAGAAAATAAAATAAAAAACATAAAAGATTATTCAAAGGAATTCTTTTCATATATCATGAGCGAGAAAGATATAAAATATTTAACAAAGACATCACATATTTTATCTTCGAATGTTTCCGCTTTGAATTCCGGCCTATCAATAGAGATCGCAGACCTTGATCCTTCCAGAAATGCCGATAAGCAAATAATTTTAAATAGCATAAATTTTGATTTCTATAAAGATGTTGCTCGTGAAGCGGGCTTCTTAATAGATAAAAATATTCCCTGGAGACTTAATTTCGATATATCATCTCCCGCTAACTCATCAAAATTAAAAGGTTCCGGCGATGTTGTACAAAGATACTTAAATAGCAGATTTTTGAGAGCAAGAACAAAAGATATAGAATATTTGTTATCGACAGTGATCTTGGGATATAATGACTTGGTCGACAAAAAAGGATATTATACGGAAAATAGATGTAAATTCAATAGAAAATCAGCAGACAAGCTTGAAGTCTCAAGAGATGTATTGACAGAAAACTATTGGATAAAGCAATATATCAAGGTAAAGAATAAGGAAGCAGACTTTCAATATACCGATTCTGAAATTAAAAAAATAATTTTCAATGCGATAGACCTTCCTCGTGGTCGAGATGATTACATCGATAAAAAATTTAGATTCCCGTTTTTGCAGAAGGGATCCACATCCAGAACGACTTTAGAGGATTATTTTTTACAAAATAACAATTTAAGTATTGACAATTTCTCTGAACATGTTATAATATTATTAAAGAGATCCATTAACGAATTATACTGAGGTAATATTGCTCTTTCAGACGCTTGATGACAAAAAGGACTGTGTTGGAATTTTCTATGGTGATCTAATTTTTGGAGAAAACCTTCCCCACGACCTGACTCACACTTGGTCATATTCAGGATTTCTCAAGGAAAGGGAGATTGAGTATGGCAAACTTTATTGTGGAGGAAAGTCCTTGGATATCGTATGCCCAGAGGCCCTGAGGGAGCGCTGGGAAGACGCAAGCAACAAACTCAAGGCTTTCATCAAATCATTTAATACGGCTCGTGTATCGCTTGATGAGAACTGTTTTTTTGATTTGGTTCCTAAAAAATTCCTCATAGAGTTTTGTCAGGTTAAAAATAAAATATGTGAACACGTCTTTGACTATTATAGTCGTCCAATAAATTATGATTATCTTGTATCTCTGTCTAAAATATTAGAAGACATGAAATACAGAAAATTAAACATAAACCCAAAGAATTTATCTTTGTTTAAATCAGAACATAGAAAGTTTGCACAAAACTTAAATAAGATTGAACATTCGTGCAAGTTTAATATCTTTGGAACAAAGACGGGAAGATTGACGACAGAGCCTAGAAGTTTCCCAATATTGACTCTTAAAAAGGAACTTAGGTGCACAATCGAACCACATAATGATTATTTTGTAGAATTGGACTTTAATGCGGCGGAATTGAGAACCCTGCTTTCTTTACAGGGAAGGCAACAGCCGGAGGGGGATATCCATGAGTGGAATATTAAAAACATATTTCAAGACTCACTAACTAGGGACGAGGCTAAAAAAAGAATTTTTGCTTGGCTCTACAATCCCGAAAGCGACGACCATATGTGCGAACGCGCGTACAATAGAGAGTTGGTGGTACAAAAATACTTCACTCAGGGCCAAGTGACGACCTTTTGGGACAAGGTGATTCCTTCGACAGAAAGAACTGCATTGAACTATATTATTCAGAGCACTTGTGCAGAAAATGTCCTGAGACAAATGATAAAGGTGTCTAATTATTTAAAAGGATGTAAATCATATGTTGCTTTCCCGATCCATGATTCTATTGTACTTGACCTTTCTAATGAAGACAAAGAAAGATTGCCAGAAATCATAGATATTTTCTCCAACACTACTCTTGGTAAATTTAAAGTGAATATAGGTGTTGGCAATAATTTTGGAAGACTAAGAAAGCTGGAGGTGTGAAGTGAATATTATAGGATTGGGATCCGCAGGGTGCAAGGTGGCAGATGAACTCTCACAGCATCCTCAATATAAAATTTTTAAAATAGATGTCGGCATTTCTGGAGATGGATGTTATAATATACCAAGCTTTGAGGCGCCCGAAGAATTTGAAGCATATAAATTTCCAAAGATGAAAACTTTTTTCAAGGGAATTGTTGGGGAGACTACATTCGTTGTTGCCGGCGGTGGCAAAGCCTCTTGTGCTTCTTTAAAAATTCTTCAAAACATCAAACATTTGCCCATTTCTATCCTCTATATCAAGCCAGATTTAGAAATGCTAAATCAGACACAAAAAATGCAAGAAAGATTAGTTTTCGGCGTGCTTCAAGAGTATGCTCGCTCTGGTATTTTTGAGAAAATTTGCCTAGTTTCCAATACAGTGCTTGACTCGGTAGTGGGCGGCGCGCCAATTATCGGTTATTATGATAAGCTAAACGAAGCGCTTGTTTCCGTTTTCCATATGATAAATGTATTTTATAATACAGATGCGGCCATTGGTAAAATTGAAAAACCAAAAGAAACCCACCGCATTGTCACGATCGGGCTTTTCGACGTGGAAAAAAATGAAGAAAAAATGTTTTTTTCCCTTGACAACTCTCGTGAAAAATGTTATATTTATAGTATAAGCGAGGAGAAGCTGAAAACAGATAAAGAATTATTTAGGAGATTGAAAAATCAAATAAAATTAAAATCAAAAGAAAATGTCAATATAACATATGCAGTATACTCGTCAGATTATGAACAAGATTTTGGATATATTATAGAAAGAACACCACACATACAATTACAGGAAGTAGAGTGAAAGCAAATTTAGGAATTTTTAAGAAGAAAGACGGGAGCCTGAGGACGATGAAATTCGTTGAGTTGGTAGACCTCCCAGAAGGATTTTTTATTTCCCAGACCAAGGGCACCAGCAAGAAAACAAATCTTACCGAAGGAAGCAACCTTGTTTGGGATTTGGATAAGCAAGGATTTCGTGTTTTTAACAAAAGCACGACTGTTGGAGAGATTGAGACTTTCAATATCGAGAGTCTTGAAAACTTTGAAAAATTTAAAAATAATGCTTGACAAGCATTCAAAAAAATGTTATATTATATAATAGAAAGACGAGAGATTTGTCGTCTTTACTTTAGCCAATGGCACAATTTCAATAATAAAAGGAGAAAATTAACATGGCATTAGATATCGCAAAAATTCGAGCACGGCTCGATAGCGTAAAAAGCAACGGAAAAGCTGGGGGGTCGTTTTGGCGCCCCAAGGATGGTACTCAAACAATTCGTATTGTACCAACGGAAGATGGCGACCCCTTCAAGGATTATTGGTTTCATTATAACTTGGGCCCAGATCAGAGAGGCGGCTTGCTTTGTCCAAACAAAAATCACGGAGAGGATTGTCCAATCTGTAATTTTAAGGACCAACTCTGGAAAGAATTTAACAGCAATCAGGATCCTGATACGATGAAGCTCGCAAAAGACTTGAGCCCTCGTCAACGCTTCTTTTCACCAGTTATGGTCCGCAGTGAGGAATCAGAAGGAATCCGTATCTGGGGCTATGGGAAAGAGGCATATACCTCACTCCTTAATTTGGTTTTGAACCCCGAGTATGGAGATATTACAGATATCGATGACGGAACCGATCTGACTCTCACTTATGGTAAGCCACCCGGCGCCCAGTTTCCAAAGACTACTTTGACGCCCCGCCGACGCACATCGCCACTTTGTGACGAGGCCGTAGGGGGAGAAGAGGAATGTTCTCGTCTGATGGACAACATCCCAAATATTGATAGCCTTTTCCCCAAAAAGACACAGGAAGAAGTCCAAGCCGCTTTGGACGGATTTATTCAGTCTTTATCTGGATCAGAGGATACTATTGATCAGGCAGACGTTTCAGTGCCGTCTACTACATCTGATGTGGTGGCTGCATTTAATGAGTTGACAGGAAACTAACACCCCCCACCGCAGGGAGGCACGGGTTTATAGGTGCCTCACTTTATTTTTTTTAAAAGGAAAAACCATGACTACAGCTACAACTGGCGATAATGTTTCTGTTCATTATCGCGGCACATTAACAGATGGTACCGAATTCGATAACTCGTATTCTCGCGGTACCCCGATTGAATTTGAAATTGGAAGTGGCCAAATGATTTCTGGCTTCTCCGACGCTATCGTAGGGATGGCAGTGGGAGATAAAAAGACAATTAGCCTCACTTCTTCCGAGGCATATGGGGAGGTTAATCCAGAGGCATCAACCTCAATCCCGCGCACATCGTTTCCAGCGGAAGTGGAGTTGACAGAGGGCATGCCAGTGCCGCTGGCCACTTCTGACGGGAGGCACTTGCTCGGAAGAGTGAGTGAAGTTGATACCGAAACGGTGACCGTAGATTTAAATCATCCACTGGCGGGAAAAGCTCTGCAGTTCGAAGTTGAATTGATGGGTGTGGGCACTACAACAACCACGCCAGAAGAAGACACCACCACATAGGATACCCCCCTGCCCGCAGGGAGGCACGGGGTACAGGTGCCTCACTTTTTAATAAGGAAGTGTGATGACAAAAGAATATCTACAGCGACGCAGCGCACGACTTGCCCGAAAAAGTGCCAAGAGAAAACTAAAAGCGACGGCTAAGAGGATTGCAAAGCAACAGAAAAAGCATGAAGAAAACGTTCGTCGCCGCAAGGAACAGGCCGAGCGCCGCAAGCTCCTCGAAAATGGGATGCGGGGGTAAATAAATGGCAAGAAAAACAAAATCATCGGGTAAACTTACGATGCAAGAAATGAGAAAACTTGTCAACAAAAAGGCCGGTATGAATGTCGCCTTCGACCTCAAGGAAGAAAATCCAACTGAGGTGAAGGAATGGATTCCCACCGGCTCTCGTTGGCTTGATTCAATTATCTGTCGAGGAAAATATGCAGGAATTCCCGTAAGTAAAGTTGTCGAAATTGCGGGCCTTGAGGCCACAGGAAAGTCCTATATGGCTGCACAAATTGCAGCAAATGCTCAAAAGAAGGGCATTGAGGTAGTTTATTTTGATTCGGAGTCTGCAATCGACCCATCCTTTTTGGCAAATGCCGGCTGTGATTTAGATAGGCTTCTATATATCCAGGCCACTTCTGTTGAGTTTGTTTTGGAAACCATCGAAGAGCTTTTGGACTCCGGCAATAAAATGCTGTTTATCTGGGATTCGTTAGCGCTGACTCCCTGCGAGAGTGAGGTGCAGGGAAGCTTTGACCCAATGTCCCAAATGGCCATGAAGGCTCGAATTTTAGCACGAGCAATGTCAAAATTAACAATTCAGATTGCAAATGCGGATGCGACCCTGTTGGTCCTAAATCAGTTGAAGACAAATATTACGAGAATTGCTTCTGAGGCGATGACTACCCCATATGTGACTCCGGGAGGAAAAGCTATGAGTTACGCCTACTCTCTTCGAATCTGGCTCACAGGCCGCAAAGCGAAGAAGAGTTTCGTACTTGACGATAATGGATTCCGAATTGGATCCGAGGTCAAAGTAAAATTAGAGAAGTCTCGCTTCGGAACCTCCGGGCGACAATGTAATTTCCGCATCCTTTGGGGCGGGAATGATGTCGCCATCCAAGACGACGAGTCACTCTTCGATGCTGTGAGTGGATCCGATAATATTATCCAGTCAGGAGCCTGGTATACTATGGTTTTTGAGGATGGCTCAACAGAGAAATTCCAGTCAGCGAAGTGGGTTGAGAAAATGCAAGATGATAAATTCCGCCAACGTGTTTATCAGATTATAGATGAGGAAATTATTTATAAATTCGAGAGACGCGAGGGAAAAGCAGAAGATTTTTATGAATCCGAAGAGTAGATTCATAACTATATTATATTATGTCTGATGATATTTTAAAAATGAAGCATCACAAGCTCCTTTTCGAGCTTAAATTTTTGTATGCCGATTTGGAATACCACCAAACCATGCAAAATCACGCAACACAAAAATTCCAAGAAGAGTTTTTGAAATATTCAGAAGAGAATAAGACTCTTAAGATTATGTTTCCTGACGCCGAGGTGCCTCCCCCCACGAAAGGGGAGGCACCTCAAGTAGACAACGAGAAAATTTTCAAAATAGATAAAAAGAAAATAAGCAAGGAGGTGGCTGAATTATATAAAAAGGTGGTTTCAGTAACTCATCCAGATAAGTCAATTAATCTATCTAAACAGGAAAAGAGGCATAGGAAATCGGTCTTTTTAAAAGCGTCGGAGGCAGCACAGGAAGACAATTTATTTGCACTGCAACAGATTGCGTTGGATTTAGGTTTTGAATTAAGTTCTCCGACAGAAAATCAAATTCAAATATTTGAAAAAGAAGCTGAAAAAATAAAACATAGAATAAAAGATATCACAAAAACATATGCTTGGAGTTGGCACATGACAGCAGAAAATGAGAGAAAAGGGCAGATAATGGAAGAATATAATAATTTAATGGTGTTCAGGGCAGCTGAAAAAAGCACAGACGATGACTAAATCAAAGAGGTTATTGATAGTTGATGCTCTAAACGCATATTTCCGAGCATATATTGTTAATCCGAGTCTATCAAAGAACGGCCAACCAATCGGGGGTTATAAAGGATTTCTTGGAATCCTGCAAAAGCTTTGTCGAGAAATGAAGCCGGCTGAGATTATCATCGCTTGGGACGGCGCCGGCGGATCCTTACGCAGAAAAGAGGTCAACTCCAACTATAAGGAGGGTCGAAAGCCTATTCGCCTCAACCGCGATGTCCGAGTGTTGACAAAAGATGAGGAGATGCAGAATAAGGTTTGGCAACAATATCGCTTAATGGAGATGCTTAACTTCATGCCCGTCATCCAATTGATGGCTGATCGGGTCGAGGCTGATGACATCATCTCATATGTTGCTCAATCCCCGCAGTATTCAGGCTGGGAAAAGATTATCGTGTCGAGCGACAAGGACTTCTTTCAACTTTGCGATGATGAAACAGTACTTTATCGCCCCATACAAAAGAAGTTTATCAACAAGCCGAGGATCCTGGAGGAGTTTAAAATTCACCCAACGAATTTTGCTTTAGCTCGTGCTATGGCGGGAGATAAGTCCGACAACCTCCCAGGGGTCAGGGGTGTTGGCCTGGGTACCATTTCAAAAAGATTACCATTCTTTGCCGGTGAAGAGTCAGTAACAATTCCGGAACTTATTGAGTTTTGTGAAAATGATAATACGGGTCTAAAGGCCTTCTCTTCGATATGCGAAGCAGAAGATATTATTAAGGAAAATTATAAAATTATGCAGCTTTACTCGCCGACAATGTCAATCGATGATAAAAGCAGGATAAAATACATTCTTGATAATTTTGAGCCACAGTTTAACAAGACGGAAGTAATTAAGCGCATGGCGGAAGACGGTTTCGGAAATTGGGATACGTCAGACTTGTTTACTACATTCAAAAGAATTTCAAATAAGTCTTGACATCGCGGGCATCGTATGTTATATTAAGAATAGATAGGGGGAAAAATGTCTAAGGAAGACTTTAGCCAATATGGCAAAGACTTTCAGGAAACCTTGTGTCATCTGATCTTGGTCAATAGGCCCTTTGCAGATCAGATGTTTGAGGTTTTGAATATTAATTTTCTGGAGCTTAAATATCTTCAAGTTTTTGTCCAGCTAGTTAAGGAATATAGAGAAAAATATTCTGTCCATCCGACAGAAAAAATTATGACTTCTATATTGAGAACGGAATTGACCAACGAAAATGAGTCTGTCCAACAACAAATTAGGCATTTTTTTGCTAGAATATCTAAAACTACAATAGAAGATTCTGAATATATTATAGAAACATCTTTAGACTTTTGTAGGAAACAAAAGCTAAAAGAGGCAATGCTTAAATCTGTAAAACTATTAAAGAACTCGTCTTTTGACGAGATTTCTCAGGTTATAAACGAGGCGCTCAAGCTTGGTTCCGATTCAAATTTCGGACACGATTATGTAAAAGATTTTGAACAGAGATTTATTTTTAAAGCTAGAAATCCAATCGCCACTGGCTGGGCGGAAATAGATGCGATAACTCATCAGGGCTTGGGACAGGGAGAACTTGGGGTGGTCATTGCCCCAACGGGCGCGGGTAAAAGTATGGCCCTCGTTCACATGGGCGCCCAAGCTATGAAGGCAGGAAAAAATGTTGTATATTATACGCTAGAATTATCTGAAACGGTAGTTGGGTCACGCTTTGACAGTTGTATAACAAATGTCCCGCTCAATGATTTATCTGCATTTAAAGAAGAAATATATGAAAAAGTTCAAATGATAGAGGGCAATTTGATAGTGAAAGAATATCCCACCAAGTCTGCTAGCTGCCAAACCCTAAAGAATCATCTAGAAAAGTTGGTGAACCGAGGATTCAAGCCCGATATGGTTCTGGTGGATTACGGAGATTTATTGCGGCCAATTTCAACATTAAGGGAGAAAAGACACGAGCTGGAGACTATTTATGAACAGCTTCGAGCAATTGCTCAGACACATGGTTGTTGTGTCTGGACAGCATCTCAAACGAACCGTTCTGGATTAAATGCCGAAGTTATTACAATGGAATCAATATCGGAGGCTTTTAATAAATGTTTTGTTGCAGATTTTATTTTTTCAATATCCAGAACGGCGGAAGATAAATTGGCAAACACGGGACGTATTTTTGTTGCTAAGAATAGGAATGGTGTTGATGGTATAATTTATCCAATTTATATGGATACCAGAAATGTAACAATTAATGTTCAAACATCTACCGGCGAGACCATCGGCGATGTAAAAAAAGAAGCCAAGAAGAGACAAGAGAAAAAATTAGTAACGTTATATAAGAAAGTAAAGGATGGGGGGAGAAAATAATGTCGTTAAGTGCACTTCAAGATTATACTAGGATAGCAAAATATGCTAAATATTTGCCAGAGAACAAGAGGCGCGAAACCTGGAAAGAACAGGTTACTCGTGTATTCAACATGCATAGGGAAAAATTTAAGGATAATGAGGAAATTTTATCTTTTATTGAAGAGGCAGAATTAGCGGTACAAAAGAAAGAGGTTCTTGGATCGCAAAGAATTTTGCAGTTTGGCGGCCGCCCAATTTTTAAGCATAACGCACGCGTTTATAATTGTGCCTTTGGCCATATCAATCGAACGAGATCATTTCAAGAGCTTATGTATCTTCTTCTGTGCGGCTGTGGAGTGGGCTTTTCAGTTCAGAAACATCATGTGGCATCCATTCCTCTTGCTGCACGCCCAGAAGAGGAAATCAGTAAGATTTTTGTGGTTCCCGACACGATTGAGGGGTGGGCTGATGCAATTGGTGTGCTAGTTACGAGTTATCTTGGAGGCAATGCCGATTTTGATGATTATATCGGCTTTAGGGTGGTTTTTGATTATTCAAAAATTCGACCTGCGGGATCCCCCCTCAGTTCCGGGTCAAAAGCTCCAGGCCCTGCGGGCCTAGAGAGGTCAATTGAAAAAATTAGAGAAGTTTTTGAAAAGAGGCTCGGAGTCTCAAGCCGCACACGCCTTGAGCCTGTTGATGTTTATGATATTATTATGCACGCTGCCGATGCAGTAATCTCCGGCGGAGTCCGCCGCTCCGCAACAATAGCCCTCTTTTCTCCGGACGATAAAGCAATGGCTACCGCCAAGACTGGCAATTGGTTCGTGGAGAACCCCCAGCGCGGCCGCTCAAACAATAGTGCTCTCCTCATTCGCGACAAAACCTCGAAAGAGACATTCAACCGACTAATGGGCTGGGTGCGCGAGTTCGGAGAGCCAGGATTTGTATGGGCCGACAGTACAGAAATGGGCTTTAATCCTTGTGTTGAGATTGGTCTATATCCCGTAGATATTGAGACTAACAAGCCCGGTTGGCAATTTTGCAATTTGACAGAAATCAATGGCAAGAAAGCAAAAACTCCAGAAAGTTTCCACAGCGCTTGCCGCGCTGCGGCAATTATTGGCACGCTTCAATCAGCATATACGGATTTCCCCTATTTGGGGGAAACAACCGAAAAGATTACAAGACGGGAATCACTCCTTGGGGTTTCAATCACTGGTATGATGGATAACCCAGAAGTCTTGTTTAATCCGCAAGTTCAAAGAGCTGGCGCAAAGATTGTCAAGGATATTAATAAAGAAATTGCTTCTATGATTGGAATTAATCAGGCAGCGCGAACGACGTGCGTAAAACCCGCCGGCTCAACTAGTTGTATTCTTGGCACCGCTTCGGGAATTCACCCGCACCACGCTAAGAGATACTTTCGCCGAGTGCAGGCAAACGTACAGGAAAACCCAGTTCAGCACTTTAAAAAATTTAATCCGCGCGCAGTTGAGAAGTCCGTCTGGGATCCGAATGGAGTAACAGAAGTTATTACTTTTCTCTGTGAAGTGCCAGTTGGCGCTAAGACCAAGAATCAAATTGATGCATCAAGATTGTTGGAAAGCGTGAAATTAACACAGCAGAATTGGGTTCGCTATGGAACAAACAAAGATTTGTGTGCTCAGCCGTGGTTAAGTCATAATGTTTCTAATACTATTCACGTCCGAGAAAATGAGTGGGCTGAGATAGCCGATTACATTTATAAGAATAGGAAATACTTTGCAGGAATTTCTTTAATTCCAAATTCTGGAGATAAAGACTATCCCCAAGCTCCGTTTTGTGCCGTTCCATATCCTGCGGACATCTTGAGGGAGTATGGCGCCGGCTCCTTTTTCGCTTCTGGAATAATAGAGTCCGCGCTTTTTGCATTTTCTGGTGATTTGTGGGCGGCCAGCGATTGCTTGCTTGGAATAGGAGAACCACTTGATAAAGTTACTCCAATCAAGCGCAGTTGGGCAACTTCTGCCATCAAATTCGCCGATAGCCATTTTAACGGAAATGTCAGGATAATGACATATTGTCTAAAGGACATATATAATTTAAAACTTTGGGAAAAACTTTCTCAGGAATATAAAGATATTGATTGGACATCAATGTGTGAAGAAGAAGATAATATTGACTTTGCACAAGATTCTGCATGTGCTGGTGGTACATGTGAAATCCCCATTGAATATTTAAATGCCCTAAGGGAAAATAAAGAACAACAAATCGACATAAAGGAATAATAATATGATGAGACCATGTAACAGGTATGTTTTAATTTCACAGCCGAAAGCGGAAAAAGGCGAAAGTTTAATCGCGTTGCCAGAGGGATCCTTCAGGCCCGAAAGTAAATATTCAAAAGTAGAAATTTTTGCTGCGGCACCAGACGTCCGCCCCCCCATTTCGGTTGGGAATCAGGCAATCGTTTTAACACATATGATCGAAGAAGTGGAATTTGACAATGAAGTAGTCTATTTAGTATTGGAAAATCATATTCTTGCGATTTTAGATTAGGGGAACTTTGATATGAATAGAAACTTTTTAAATTTAATTAAGGAATTGGTCAGTGAAGAGCTTTTCAAGAGGGAAGCACTTCTGGAGTCGCCGGTTAATAAAAGCAGACAAATTATTTTGGAAAGAAAACTCAATAAGATGTTGGGAAAAAAGATAGATGAGCGATGATGCTTATGAAGTTAATAAAATAATAAAATCTTGGGATCTTGGATATAATTTGGGCCACGCTTTGAAATATATTGTGAAATATAAGGAAGGTAGTGAAAAGCCAATTGATGATTTGAGAAAGGCAAGATTTTTTATTGATCGCCACATCCGACTCTTGAATCAGGAAGATGAAGCTCAATAAGCATATTTATAAAAAGGAAACTATTGTTATCGGCGGAGGACTGAGTGCTCTTTTATATTCTTATTATAACAATTTGCCTTGTATTTTTTCTAAGTCCAGCGTTCCCTTTGAGTTTGATGTGTTTGATGGGGGGTACGACTTCTCGTTCCTCGGAGTTGAGGAGCCGAATAGACTAGTCATCTGGCAAAGGCTTATAACCTCCCTCTCTCTGGGTGGTCAGTTGCCGATGTCGGATAAGACAGAGTCTATTAGTATACAAGACAACAATCTTAAGGCAGTTACCGGCAATTCTAGGCTGGGTCGGTTTGAATTTGACAAGTTGGTTGTTTTCGACGACAGGGACATTCGAGGCTTGCCACCCACAAGGGGCCAGGAAGTTGGAAAATGCAGAGTTATTGATTGGTTTCATGTTCGATCCGGGATGGAGCATAATCATAATTCGCTGGAGACTGAAGACAACTTCATTCAGAAAGTTATTTTCTACCCGTCAGATAGATTTGGAAATCAAACGTCAGAAAGGGTTAGAAAGGATCTTGTGGCGATATCACATTTGGACGAGGATCAATTAGATGATTTTGATTATTCGGATACGATGGCAAAGTTCAAAATCACACAGATGATGAAAGACGCTGGAATAAAGGGCGCGCGCAACGGCAGAGATACTTATAATCCCAATATTTACAGATATTATTCTCCCAAGATAGAGGCAGCAGAAAGACAAGTAATTTCAAATGTTAAAAACTTTTATAAAAAAGATAAAAGATTTGAATTTAGGCACGAAACACCAGAAGAAATTATTAAATTATTTTCGTGTGATCCTCAATCTTATTGTTCAAAAATTACGGAGTTATTGTATAAAAATAACTAATTATATAACGATGGGTCACCTAAGAGACATTAACGAGGGATATTTTGAGCATTTCCGCCATGCCTTTGAGATGGGGTCTGTCTTATTCTTGGCTTCCTTCGGTCAGTTCTTGCACTCTGTGTTCCCGGCCATACGGCCGCCTCTCGGATCCGATGTGAGGTCCCTGATTAAATTTTTAGAAACAAAGCTGCCGGAGAATAGAAAATGAAGCAATTTTTTGAAGGCTTGCGCCGCTGGGGAACCCTTACTGAGGAACAGCTTCTTGTCGAGAGCATCCTTAAAGACGCGAAGAAAAAATATCCGAATGTTGACCCCAATTGGGTTGACAGGCTAAGTGAAAGAGACCCGTCTGGGAAAAATAAATATTTGATGTGGGCAACAAAGCAGTTCGCGAAGATGACAGAACCATATCGCGAGAAAGCCCAAGCCCAAAGCGATGCCCGTGGTGGGCACCTACATCCCGACGACGAAGTCGTCGTCGCCCAAGCGTCATACGAGGCATACAGGGCCATAGCCGATGCTGTAGGGAAATTCCATGCAAATTCTCAAAGATTGAAGAGTAAAGATATCAACGCCTACAAAACCGCCGATGATATTACGGCGGCGATTAGGGATCTTGGGATGAGCGATAGGCAAAAAAGACAAAAAAGGAGAGAGCGCGCCCAGGAGGGATCAACGAAAATAGGAGAGGATGATAATTTTTTGGTGATGAGGCCCCTGACGCCGGCGGCGTCCTGTTACTATGGCCAGGGGACTGGAACACCCAAATATGGTCCGTGGTGCATTGCAAAAACAAAGGGGCAGAATTATTTTCAATCATACACCGATGACGGGAAAGCTTTTTATATAGTCAACATGAAAAATCTTGATGAAGATACTGATGGCAAAAAGATTGCTCTGGTATATGAAAGGGACTGGGATTATGATGCTCCGGAGGAGATTTGGAATAGGCCAAATGATAGTGTCGAAGAAGATTCATTTCTCAGGTACGTTACAAAAAATATTATCGCCGCATGGTTTTCTGATTATGAGAAGGTTTATATGGAGTGGGAAACATTCCACTCCGACCCGGAAAAAGAAAATTTAACAGATAATCTCAAAAAGCTCGCATCCAACTTGGGCCTCGACATCGAGCCCCCCGACGACGTCGACCTGGAACTCACTGAAATATTTCAGGAGGAGGTCTTCGACATTTTTAAATTATCAGCTGAACACAACAGGGAAAATCCAGCCGGCCCAGACCCGCAGGCCTATGAGGATCTACTGAACGCGCAGGACTTTTCAAATGTTCATGTAACTCTTGAGGATTACGGAGAGGGTATGTGGTGGGATGGCGGAGTATATTGGAAACTCCCAGAATTAGAATACGCCGTGGACGAGCTGGGCGACGAACAGGGTTTCGGCCATTGGAAGGATGACATCCTAGAAATTTTCATATCAGTTGCTGACAATAATTATATATATCCAGATGAGTCCGAAGCCATTTCGAGTGAGGAGGCTATTCGATTTGTATTTCATCCGGACCATGGCCAAAGCACCTCCCTAGAGGGGTTTGAATCCTTCTTGGAAAGCATGCAGACGGTTGAAGATGCATATGATACTATTTTGAAAGAGGCCCTGCAAGTTATGGTCGAGGCAGGTATAACGACGTCTGAAGAGTATGATAAGAGGGCGGAACAAATCAGAAAGAAGTATCTCAACAAGTTTGAGAATTTTGGCGCGATATTCGAGAAAGGAAAAATAAAGTTTTACCAGAAAGAGGAGTATGTGGTGCAAATGCCACTCTTCAGAACCCTCGGTGGCCCAGAACTCAGGCGAGTTGAACCCAGGTCCGCCGCCCAATGGCTCGCCCCTTCTCCAGAGAGGGACCAATATTTCAAAAACACCGTTGGATATCTCAACACGCTCAGCGTTAAGGACCGAGCACTCAAATATGCCTTTGATAAAACTTGGCCACTAGCTTACGACCGATCCAAGGAAATGCAAAAACAACTCTCATTGACGGAGATTCATTTATACGGTGATTATCCCAATCTACACCAGCTGGAATTCACAGAATATCTTGTTGACCTAGAGAATGGCGGAGAACTCGGCGCCGCAGTTATATTTTCTAGGGTACCCACGGACGATGAGCGGGGCTTGGCATATGCCGACTGGCTTGATGAAAATTTAGACACCTTCTACGACGCAGTTGCGGAGTTTATCTTAAAAACGGCCCACGAAACCCGCGTTCACCAAGGGCGCGCCAACCCCGGCAAATTTGAGGCAGGTCGAAAGTTGGGATTTGGAGCACAAGACTCAGAAGAGCAGGTTTCTGAAAATGCCTCTTATAGTAAACTTTGCGAAGGGTGGAAAAGGTGGGCAGGCAAGTGAAACTCCTACTTGAAAATTGGCGAAGGTATCTAAAAGAAGAAAAACAACTCGATCTTTTTAAGAGTGAGAATTTATATGATAATTATTATATAACGTATGACTTCGGAGGGCCCGAGAGTGTTGATTCTCGGTCAACCGATAAAATAGAGGTATCTGATTGTGGGGAGGGGATCATCGGAGGAGCTAACGAAGGTGTGGGCACCGTTTATTTACATGACCGGTGGTCCGGTGAGAGTTTAATGAAATTTAGAATCCACAAATATAGGGGCTGGATAGGCGACTTGATGGCCGTTCGGGACTGTTCGGACTATGCCCGTGACAAGTGTGAGCATGATGACCGCGACTATGAGAGTTGCCAACAAGAAGAGTGCGAGTACTGTTCTAGTGATCTTAAGGATACGGGAGTTATTACCGATGAGTTTTTGGACGAAGAGTTTTATAGCGGACACTGGAGTCTGGATGACATCGCCCGGGAAAGATTAAAACAAGGCGGACATCAGCGCAAGTTTGCTAAACTCGGGATAGCCCTTAGAGAATCTGCTTTAGCACTCCTTCAAGGGATATATGGCGCTAAGTATTATGTGTTTGCTGACGCCACTCATCAAGGGGGGTCCAATGAGGCAGCCCAAAAAGTTGTAAAGATTTTGGTTAAAAGGGGCGCCCTTGGTCGGGAAGACGGCTTGGTGCCGAGCTTTGTTGATGAAGATAAGATTAATCAATATTTGATTTTTCCAATTTTAAATCCAAAAAACAAATTTAAAATAAAATGAAACTCCTACTTGAAAATTGGCGAAGGTTCTTGAATGAAGGTGATCTTGAGGCCGCCCTTGATTATCTAGAGGATGCCTTTGGAAATAAGCATGCATCGGGAAG
>Ga0255048_10000735_pt1 | contig 24168 bp, 21 predicted proteins | sample JV7_2_2_MG_FD_183619 | JGI IMG/M metagenome (GOLD analysis project Ga0255048, IMG submission 183619) | Seawater microbial communities from Jervis Inlet, British Columbia, Canada - JV7_2_2 | ecosystem: Environmental > Aquatic > Marine > Inlet | place: Canada: British Columbia | collected 2016-10-06
GTATTACTCACCCGTCCGCCACTCGACGCCTGGGAGCAAGCTCCCATCGTTTCCGTTCGACTTGCATGTGTTAGGCATGCCGCCAGCGTTCAATCTGAGCCAGGATCAAACTCTTCAGTTTAAAGCATTGAGCTTTATCTAAAGACGTAATCCCCAACTTTAAATTACAAATTAAACTTGGTTCTCACGTTTGATTTTGCCTTCGCAATTTCCAACGCGAGCACCCACACAAATTATCTGATTGAGTTGTTAAAGAACAAATTTTACCCGACCCACAATTATACAGGCCAAACGGGATCATTGAACAGCCCGGGCCTGTTGTCTTGCATCTAATTGGAGGTCCACCGAAGGACACCGTTCCCACAGCGGACGGGCATTATAGCTACGATTGCTCGCCCGTCAACTCTTATTCAGGACATTTGTGAGGTTTCGTCGCCCCGGACCGCTTCGAATGCGGATTTCTCTTGGATTTCAGGGGCTTCGAGCCCTTCGGGTAGATCATATACGTGTCCGCACGGGCGTATTCCGAGACCGCTGGGGCAACCGCATGGATGAATCCCGCAGACTCGTACAGGCCGATTGCCGTCGACAGGCTGCTGTTCGTTTCCAGGTACAGCTTTTTGCCGCCGGCAGACTCGAATTGCTCAATCGAGGCGATCATTAGCGCACGCCCAACGCCGGCGCCTTGCTGCGTGGCCGTGACCGCCATTTTGGTCAGTTCGAATATGGCGTCGCCTTGATGCTTCAGAGCCGCGGTACCAATGATGTCGTCACCGAGCCTGGCGAACAGGATGTACCCACCGTGATCGATGATCTCGCCCTGTGGGTCTGTCAGCACCTTGCGATCGATATCCTCGACCCAAAAGTACTTTTCAAGCCATTCCTCGTTCAGACGCAGGAACGCATCGGCATAAGCCGGCTGAAAATCGACAATGTGCAGATCGTCCACAGTGATCCTGGGCTATTGCCGCGAGGCAACCCAGGTTTTGTATTCGTCGGACGCAAGGAGCGCTGCGAAACTCTTGTCGCGCTGCAATGCCTCGGGTCCAAGAGAATGACCGTACTGCGATTCGAGTTGCTGCAATGCCTCGGCCGCGCCGGCAAAATTCGACAATGCTACGCGCGCGCGTAACGCCGACCACCACCCAAGTTCCAGACCTGGCTCGAGCTCGATTGCCCTGTCGGCATATACGTTGGCCTCCGTTGAATCTCCCATCACCAACGCAATCGCTGACAGGCGTGCCTCCATTGCGGCATCGTCAAAACCCAACTCATCATAAGTTCGCTGTAATGCCATTATTGCTTCTTCGTACATTTTCGACGGCACGTAGTAATCGAGCAGCATTAGCGAGTACAGAGGTTCCTCAGGAAAGTGGTTCGCCATCTGCATCAGGGCCATACGCATCATTCGGCGGTTTTTGATGGACTTGGTCAAATGCACGGTAGTCAACACAACGATTCGCTGCCGCTGCAACTCCGGGTTCAGCTTGTTGATGATGTCAACGTAGCGATCGGCCTGCCGGTCCCGGGCCGCTTTCAAAAGCTCCGTAAACTGAAACAAGTCCGAGTCCTTGATGTTTTTATAGTCAATCAGCTTGCGTACAGCCTGTTTGCTGGGCAAGGCCATCACCAGCGACTCACCCACCCCACTCGTGAATTGTTCTCCATGCAGGTAATCGACCCAGTCGACGACGACGACCTGGTTCTTCCTGTCCAGCATCAGTTCGTATTCGTGATAGCCGAATTGCAGCTCCGGCAGATCGAAACGAACAACAGCACGACCACGATTACCGCGAGAATCGATGCCCAGAAGAGTGGCTTTCACACCGTCTTCTGTGACTTCAAACCCGCCTTTGATCAAACTACCGAATTGCATTTCCATGTCTTCCCGAAAATCACGCTGCACCTTCTGCGCGACCAGCCGCAAGCCAAGTATGCGATCGACAAATTCCTCACGATTGATGGAGCTGACGAGAAGATCAAAGGTACCGAAATTGAGAGATTCGACGATCGTCGCGAACCCAGATCGGAACGCTTCTTGTCGGGCCAATTCCAACTTTTCCGGATCATCTGCATCGTCGGCGAACGCGGGCATGACGAGCAAAGCGATTAATATTAGCGGTAGCGCTCTGGCTGATTTCATTACGTCAGACTAACCCGCGAGAACTTGCGCTTGCCAACCTGGTAGACAGAACTACTTCCTGCGTCGATAACCAAGGCTCGATCTTCGATACGCGCGCCGTCTATGCGAACGGCGCCCTGTTTGATCATGCGGAACGCCTCCGACGTACTGGCGACGAGTCCCGCCTCTTTGAGCAGGTGTGCGATACCGAGCTGGCCATCCTTGCTCGTCAGTGTCATCTCGGGAATTTCCTCAGGCATAGCGCCTTGTTGAAATCGAGCGACAAATTCCTCTTTCGCGGCTTCTGCCGACGTACTGCTATGAAACCGTTCAACAATTTCCGCCGCAAGCTCGAATTTTGCGTCGCGTGGATTCATTCCGTCATCGACGCGTTGACGCACGCCAGCGACATCGTCAAGCGAGCGGAAACTAAGCAGCTCAAAATAACGCCACATCAGTTCGTCAGAAATCGACATTATTTTGCCAAACATGTCCGCTGGCGCGTCGGTAATGCCAACGTAGTTATCGAGTGACTTCGACATTTTTTGTGCGCCGCCGAGACCTTCGAGCAACGGCATCGTCAACACGACCTGCGGTTCTTGCTCATAATTCTGCTGCAACTGCCGGCCCACGAGCAGATTGAATTTCTGATCGGTACCGCCGAGCTCGACGTCCGCCTTAAGAACCACCGAGTCGTATCCCTGGACAATGGGATACAAGAATTCATGAATAGAAATCGGCTGCCCGCCTGTGTATCGCTTGTTGAAGTCGTCTCGTTCCAGCATGCGCGCAACGGTGTGATGCGATGACAGCCGGACGAGCCCGGCCGCATCCATTTCGCCCATCCAGGTCGAGTTAAACTCAATGCGCGTCTTCTCTTCGTCGAGGATTTTGAAGATCTGGGATTCGTAAGTCTCTGCATTCGCCTTAATTTCGTCGGGTGACAGCGGCGGACGGGTCGCGTTTTTGCCGGACGGGTCCCCGATCATGCCGGTAAAGTCGCCGATCAGGAAAACAACCTCGTGGCCGAATTCCTGAAACTGACGCATTTTATTAATGAGCACCGTATGGCCGATATGCAGATCGGGAGCGGTGGGATCGAAACCGGTCTTCACGACAAGCGGACGACCCAGCTTGAGTTTCGCTTCCAGGCCACCGTCGGGCAGCACTTCATTTGCGCCGCGTACCAGTTCCTGCATTTGTTGATCGATATCTTTCATTGCGTTGTGCCGAAGCCGTGTTTGCAGCGGAACTGTAGCATTCTCGCCGAGTGAAGAAAGCCATGAATAAGGGAAGTCACTCAATACCGTTTAACATCATGACTTATAACACTTTTCTTTGACCTACATGAAACCTCACGGTACAGTAGCGGCATCCTGGACATAGGAGGCGCCGACTTGCTGCGATCGAGCAGTCCACTGCTGCACGACTACAAACCGCCCGCAAAACAATCGCTGAAAAAATCTAAGGCGTTGCAATGGTTTGTCGTCGGTCTCGGAGCCCCGCTTCTCGGCCTCGCTTTAGTTTCAACGCTCGATCATTCCCGCGATGCGACGCAAGCAGCACCGCAAACTCCAATCATGACGGCGGTAGCCAGCAACGAGTCTCGTACCGAACAGAGACTTGACGGTTTCGTCGTAAGCCCCATACCGCTAGTGCTGGCACCAGAGCCGGAGTACGAATCTCTGACCCTGACAATTCGGGCGGGAGACACGCTGGACGAATTGTTTCGCAAGCACGACCTCGATATTGGAAACCTGGTAGAAATTTCCAGGCTGGACGAGGCACGAACACGGTTTCGCAAAATTAAACCGGGTGACGTTTTTGAAATCACTCATGATGATGGCAAATTGGTCAGCATGTACCTGGCACTTGATCTGACCAATGCCCTGGTAATTGATCGTGACGATTCGAGTTACACGGCATCAATCGTCGAGCGACCGATCGAAGTTCGCAAACGCATGGCCTATGGAGTCATTGACACGTCGCTTTTTGAAAGCGGGGCAGCTGCCGGCCTTTCGGACAAGTTGATTATGAACATCGCGGGTATTTTCGCGTGGGACGTCGACTTTGTTCTCGACATACGGGTTGATGACAACTACTACGTTCAGTGGGAAGAAATCTGGCAGGACGGTGAGTTTGTTACGGACGGTGAAATTGTCTTGGCCGAGTTCAACAACAATGGCCGCACGAATCGCGCCATACGATTCGTAGACGATTCCGGAAGAACCGATTACTTCACACCAGACGGCCATAGTGTGCGAAAAGCCTTTATTCGTGCGCCGGTCGACTTCACCCGGGTCAGCTCAAACTTTAATCCGCGCCGGCGACATCCGATACTCAATACGATACGCGCGCACCGCGGGGTGGACTATGCCGCACCCAGGGGAACACCAATCAGGGCCGCCGGCGATGGCAAAGTGATATTTCGTGGGGTCAAGAACGGTTATGGCAACGCGATCATATTGCAGCATGGGGGGAACATTACGACCCTGTATGCGCACATGTCGAAGTACGCGAGCAAGTCATGGGTTGGAGCACGAGTCCGGCAAGGCCAGACAATTGGCTACGTCGGTGCCACCGGCCTCGCTACCGCAAACCATTTACACTACGAGTACCGGATCAGCGGCGTGCACCGAAACCCGCGCACTGTTGAATTGCCACAGGCAAACCCAATCGCCGAAAAGTACCGTGCTCGCTTCCTGGCGGCCTCAGCACCGATGCTGGAGGAACTTGAGAATTTCAAGAGTACACATCTGGCAACGATTGCATTCGCAAACCCTTAAACGGCACCTGGACTAACGATGGGTGATATCTATATCGGCCTGATCTCAGGCACGAGCATGGACGGAATCGATGCGGCACTTGTCGAGTTCGAAGAGTCCTCGCTGCAAATTTTGCAAACCCGCGATTATCCCTACCCCCCCGAATTACGCGAGCGACTAATCAACGCGATGCAACAGCCAAGGTCGTGCACCGTAGATGACATCGGCGAGCTGGATCACCGTACCGGGGAATGTTTTCGTGATGCGGCTAAAGGCTTACTGGACGACGCCGGAATTGCTGCCTCCGCGGTAACCGCGATTGGCAGTCATGGCCAGACGCTTCGACATCAACCTGATGCAGATCGGCCGTTCACGCTGCAGATCGGCGATCCGACATTAATTGCAACCGGCACCGGAATAACAACCGTCGCCGATTTTCGTAGCGCCGACATGGCAGTTGGCGGCCAGGGTGCCCCGCTGACCCCAATATTTCATGAATGGTTGTTTCGCCAATCGGGCTCTAATCGCACGATTTTAAATATCGGCGGAATTGCCAACGTGACCGTTCTGGCCGACAGCACTGCGACTAAGGGCTTCGACACCGGTCCCGGAAACACATTAATGGACGCATGGATTCGCAGAGAACGTAATGAGATATTCGACCGAAATGGCGAGTGGGCTGCAGGTGGCTCGATTGACGCCGGTTTGCTTGAGCGACTGCTGAGCGATCCTTTTTTCTCCGCCGCGCCACCAAAAAGCACTGGCTTTGAGCTGTTCAATCTTGATTGGCTTGAGGCGGCGAGCGTGGAGTCTATTAACGCCGATGATGTTCAGGCAACACTGTGCGCGTTGACGGCCGTCAGCGTATCGAACGCCGTAAGGACTTTTGCTGCGGGCACGGCGGAAATACTTGTCTGCGGTGGCGGTGTCCACAATGCCGAGCTTATGCGCCAGCTCGGCGAAAACATGCCCGCGATTGAGATCTCGTCAACGGCGGCGGCCGGCCTCGACCCAGACTGGGTGGAAGCGGTCGCATTCGCCTGGCTCGCGATGCGCCGCCTGCAAGACCTGCCCGGCAACCTGCCGTCCGTGACCGGCGCGAAACGAGCCGTGACGCTCGGAGCGATACATACAGCCGGTTAAACTGGGCGCTGGGTAAAGTAATGCGCCCCAAGTCGTTGTTATACTGGGCGGCCCGGCGATTTCGAGACCCTGATGGACGCGCAATCACAGCCGCCAGTCGATTTGTACATAAATCGCGAACTCAGCCAGTTTGAGTTCAATAAGCGTGTGATGGCTCTGGCACTCGATCCCGAGGTTCCGCTGCTCGAGCGACTCAGATTCCTGTGTATTACGTCCACCAACCTCGACGAGTTTTTCGAAATTCGCGTCGCCGTACTTAAGCAGCGCATCGATATAGGTGCCCCGGCCCTCGGCCCCGAAAAGTTATCTGCCCAATTGGTATTCGATTCGATTCGCCAAGGAATGCTGAGCGTTGTGCAGCAACAGTATCAACTCCTGAACAATGTACTGTTTCCGGAGCTGGCTGCAGCCGGTGTACGATTTGTGCAAAGCGAGGACTGGTCTGAGGAACAAAAGAACTGGTTGCAGGAATATTTTCTCGAGCAAGTCGTACCGGTATTGACACCGTTGACGTTCGATCCTTCGCGTCCTTTTCCCAGGGTTCTCAACAAGAGCCTCAACTTTATCGTCCGCCTTCACGGCAAAGACGCGTTTGGTCGCCGACGGCACCGGGGCATGGTGCAGGCGCCTCGATCACTGCCTCGCGTCATTCGACTGCCAGATCATCTGAGCTCGCCCGGCTGTCACGACTACGTCTTCCTGTCATCGATGATTCGAGAGCACGTCCACGAGTTGTTTGCCGGACTTGAGATTGATGGCTGTTATCAATTCCGTGTTACGAGAAACAGCAATCTTTATGTGGACGAAGAGGAAGTCAGCGACCTGGTGCATGCGCTTGAGGGGCAGCTTGAAGCAAGCCGCCACGGTGCGGCCGTTCGCCTAGAAGTTGGCCACCAGTGTCCCGAAGATCTTCAACAGTTCTTGCTTGACCATTTTCAATTGCAAGCGCACGACATGTACCTCGTGGAGGGTCCGGTCAACCTGAACCGCCTTGCGACAGTCTGTGACATCGAAGACCACCCCGACCTGTTGTATCCGCCGTTCACCCAGGGACAACCGCCGGAGCTGGTCGGCAGCAAGAATATCTTCTCCTTGCTCTCCAAGAAAAACGTGTTGCTTCACCATCCCTACCATTCCTTTGCGCCGACAATCGATTTCATCAGTTCGGCATCAACGGATGAAGACGTACTCGCGATCAAGATCACTTTGTATCGAACGGGACCGGACTCGCCGATCGTGGATCATCTCGTCGGTGCGGCAAAATCGGGCAAGGAAGTGACAGTCATCATCGAGTTAATGGCACGATTTGATGAAGCTGCCAACATCGCGCTGGCCAATCGCTTGCAGGAGGCAGGCGCGCAGGTTGTTTACGGCCTCGTGGGCTACAAGACACACGCTAAGATGACGCTTGTCGTTCGTCGCGAAAAGGACCGACTGGTTCGCTACGTACATCTCGGGACTGGCAATTACCACCACGCCACAACCCGTGTGTATACCGATTACGGTTACATGAGCAGCAGCTGGCGTCTCGGCGAGGACGTACACAAGGTATTCATGCAGTTGACCAGCCTGACTGAGGCTCGCGACCTTACCCGGATGCTCGCCTCGCCGTTCAGTCTGTACGACGCACTGATCACCAAGATCGAACGCGAAGCTGACATTGCCCGCGAGGGCGGCAAAGGCCGAATCATCGTCAAGGTCAACTCGTTGAATGAGCGGGGAATCATTGACACTCTTTACAATGCATCCGACGCTGGTGTACAGATTGACCTGATTGTCCGCGGCATATGCACATTGCGACCTGGCGTGCCCGGCCTGTCGGAAAACATTCGCGTACGTTCAATTGTTGGCCGATTTCTCGAGCACTCTCGCGTCTATTATTTCCGCAATGATGGCAATGGCGAATTTTACTGCTCTAGCGCGGACTGGATGGAACGCAACCTGTTGCGGCGCAACGAGTCCTGTTTTGAAATTCGCCAAAAGGCCATGAAAGAACAAATCATGCACGATCTCGAATTGTTCCTCGCCGACAATTGCCAAGCCTGGATTCTGCATGGCGATGGGAGTTACGAGCGCTTAATCGCCGGCTCCAAGACGCGAGTCTCCTCGCAGGAGTCGTTTATCGAATTGCTTGCGGCTAATACGAACTAGAAATTAGACAGTGAAGGACGACCCACAGCCACAGGTCGTTGACGCGTTAGGGTTGCGAATAATAAATTGCGCTCCCTGCAAATCTTCCTTGTAGTCGATCTCCGCGCCCATCAGGTACTGAACGCTCATTGGGTCGACGACCAGCGTCACACCTTGATTAACAACCTGGCTGTCGCCTTCCTCGATTTTGTCGTCGAACGTGAAACCGTACTGAAAACCAGAACATCCGCCACCCGAGATGAATACCCTGAGCTTGAGTTCGGGATTCTCTTCTTCTTCAATCAGTTCACCCACCTTGGTCGCCGCTGCGTCCGTGAAGACGATTGGCGGTGGCGGTGCGCTGTTGCTGGTGGGTTGTATTTGTGAATCCATGTTACGACTCTGCGGCTAATGCTGCCGTTTGGTCAATCCGACTGGTCTGCTCAAGCAATTGCACCTGGCCTTCTGGCTGATGTACCAGTTTGCCGTTGATCTCAGCGCCGATCGCCATCTCTATCAAATTATAATACACGTTACCTATGACTCGTGCCGTCGGACCAAGTTCTACGCGCCGACTCGTAAATACATCACCACGAACGATTCCGTGCAACACGACATAAGGCACGGTTACGCCACCTTTGATATTGGCATCTTCGCTGACGCTCAACGCTGAATTACTATCCGTGTCGGCGCTGACATTCCCATTGACGGTGCCATCCACATGACAGCCGCCTTCAAAATTGAGATCGCCGTTAATCTTGGTGTTCTGGCCGACCAGCGTATCGACGACCGTATGCCTGCGTTTTTTTCGATTAAACATTTATGACTCCTGCGCATTTGCCTCTCAAGCATGCGCTTATATGTCAGCCCGGACTGGTCATCCAGGAAAAACTCTCTTCGATACTCGCGACCGAGCGAGTTCTGGATCGTACTTCAATCTTGATTCGTTCCGGCGTAAAGCCGTCGGGCAAAACGATTTCACGATCGAAATCTTGAAAGTAGCGAAATGAGAATGCCCATTTTTTATCCGACTCGTCGGCCAATAACTGCGAGAACGCATAGGTCATCTCATTGCCATCCTGCAGCCCTTCGACAATCAGATCGACATCTCCAGATACCCTGCGGTCGTGCTTCAATGATTGCACCAACACGAGGCGCACATTATAGGATCGCTCGGCTTTCGCTCGCGTTAATCTGAGGTCCTGCACGCGAAGTCCGGCAGCGCCATCGGACGGAGACACGATGCCGCGATAAAAAGCGATCGCATCGGACTGTTCCTGAATTTTTGTTTGCAGTGCAACCAGGCCCGTCTCGACATCTTTATACGCTTCGCGATCGATGTTTTGATGTTGTTCCATCAGCACCACCGCCTGTTTAAGTGCAACAATCTCGGCGTCGAGCATCGCAATATGCTTGTCATACGCCTGCCTTTCCCGGCCAGCGTCGACAATGTTGTAATTCGCCTGAATTCGGCCAAATTCGAAAACGAGGTACACGCTAACGGCAACCAGGCCAAGCAGCAGAATCCGCGTTATCACGACGCGGCCCTGGCTGTGTAACTGAAATGGTGAAAATCCGGCCATTGATTCCGTCTATGGGCGCAAAGAACCTATGTTACTCGGAGGTTCGGCCAGTGAGAAGTGCGGCAGACCAATGAGTTCGGTTGCATACGTGACGAGGTTCACAGGTTTTGGCATCATATCGAGATGGCAGCTTATTATCTCTGGCTTAAGGGCCTGCATATCGTGTTCATGGTCACCTGGTTCGCAGGCCTGTTTTACCTGCCCCGTCTGTTCATTTATCACGCCGCGGCCACAGATTCCGCCAGCCGGGAGCGATTTTCCATCATGGAATTCCGATTGTTCGCCATCATGACCATCGGCGCGACGCTGACTGCCGTATTCGGTTTCTGGATGCTTGCCATTTATCCAGCGTTACTTGAAATGGCCTGGTTTCACGCGAAACTGGCACTTCTGGCCGGGCTCGTCATTTACCACTATCGCTGCTACCTGTGGATCGCAAGATTGCGCACCAACGAACCCGTAGAGGACACGAAATGGCTGCGCTGGTTTAACGAGATCCCAACGATATTCTTGCTCGGAATAATTCTCCTCGCGGTCGTCAAGCCTTACTAGCCGCTGCGACATCTTTGTCGAACACAGACCGCCAACGGTTTGGCCACCAGCGAGGGCGTGGTGGCAGGCCGTGCGGATAGCACGTCGATCCAAGTTCGTGCAATGCCTGTGCATAGACACGTCGTTTGAAGTAGATGACTTCGTTGACTGGCCGCCAAAAGTCCACCCAGCGTACGCTATCGAATTCGGGTTCCTCGCCAAGATCGAAGCGAAATTTGTCCGTCGAGCAATCGAGACGCAGCATGAACCAGCGCTGCTTTTGCCCGATACAAAGCGGCAGGCTCTTGTGTCGCACGAATTTGTCGGGCAGGCGGTAGCGGATCCAGTCCTGCGTAACGCCGAGTAGCTCGACGTCGTCTTGCTCGAGACCAACCTCCTCGCGCAGTTCGCGGTACATTGCCACGGCCGGATCCTCTCCGACCAACATGCCACCTTGCGGAAATTGCCAGCCTTTGTTGCCTGTCCGGCCGCCTAGCAGCAGTTTGCCGTCATCATCTGTGAGAATGATGCCCACGTTGGCGCGGAACCCATCTTCATCGATCCAATCGTTGCTCATGGCAACCGTTATAAATAAAGTAATTGCCAATTACTTTACACCAATCACCGGCATTGATTAGCCTGATCGCATTCCGGCACTCTTTGACGGGCACATTCAGAGGAGGTTTCTGTTGATTTTAAGGCGTCCCGCAATCTTGCTATTTGTGCTTGCTGCCATGTCCGGCACGGCGCTGTTGATTGCGCTTGCCTCCGGTAGTGCAGATATCAGCCTATCGGAAATGCTGGCCGCAATGCGCGGTGATGCAAGCGAAACGATTCAGGACGTCGTCATCAATTTACGCCTGCCACGCGCGTTGACGGCGTTTGCGGTGGGCGGTCTGCTCGCCGTCGCCGGCGTACTGATGCAGGTATTGCTGCGAAATCCGCTTGCAGAGCCGTACATCCTGGGAACCTCGGGCGGCGCGGCAGTTGCGGCGCTGCTCGCGATGATATTGGGGATGGGCAGCCTGGTCGTGGACGTTGCCGCGTTTGGCGGTGCGATGGCCGCGACACTGCTCGTCTTCTCGATTGCGCACGGTACTGGCAGCTGGGCGCCCGCGCGGCTGTTGTTAACCGGCGTGGTCTTGGCGGCTGGTTTCAGTGCTGCAACAACGCTTTTGCTCGCATTGAGTCCCGAGCAGAATTTGCGCGGCATGCTGTTCTGGCTCATGGGCGATCTCAGCTACGCGTGGCACCCTGAGCGCAGCCTTATATTGCTATTGGCGCTGACTGGCTCTGGAATCCTCGCGGCCCGGCATCTGAACGTTCTATCGCGCGGCGAGCTGCAAGCCGCCATTCTCGGGCTGCCCGTCGTCGGCTTTCGCTATCTCGTGTTTGCGGCTGCGTCACTTGCAACCGCGTTATCGGTAACGACGGTCGGCGTTATCGGCTTCATTGGCCTGGTTGTGCCGCACCTCGTACGCCTCGTGGCCGGCAGCGATCATCGCATTGTGATTCCTGCTTCAGCTCTGGCGGGCGGCAGCCTGCTGGTTATCGCCGACACACTCGCGCGCACGATCATGGCGCCGAGGCAGCTGCCCGTTGGTGCCCTGACAGCCGCGATTGGGGTGCCGTTATTTCTGATCCTCATGAGTCGCAGTCGAGGCCGTTAGCTTCAAAGATTTATGAGCTAGATGTCCGCTATCGTGTTCATCAGTAGCCGACGCCTGTCGCGACAGGAGCGCCGTGCGACGTAATCATCTGACGAGCTTCAGCAAATGACCGGAATATGAGCAAATTGGTAGCAATCAACGTGACGCAACGGTCGCCAAAATATCTTCCTTTGTTAGAGACGGTATTTTTTCCAGATTGCGAATTAGTTCGCTAGCTTCACTGGCAATGATGTCGTATGCGCCCAAAATATCTTTGTTAAAGTCCTGACATTGTTCAGCTTCGATTTTCATTATCTGCATTTGATTCAGGAAATTATTCAAGATGTGATTAGACGATTGGAGCATGGCCATATAGATGTCAGTTTTTTCTTTTTCCTTCTCTCCAATTCTTCGCATATGGTATTCAATATAACCACCAAAGAGAATTAATATCGCGACGACTAATCCCCTCATCCATACCTCATTGGCATCCGTAGGAATCAGGTCAAAGTGATAGTCTGCGAATATAAACTTATGCAAAGCAGATTCTACGACCCAGTAAATTACAATAGCGATGAATACGACTATTCTAATTGTGTATTTGTCCATACGGTGTTCATGCGATGAATTGTTCATGTTAAATCCAAACTGACAACTGCAGCCCCGTTGTAATTAAGTTTTGTCCCGCCTGCTCGAGCGAGCGACGACACTTGCAGCGAACAGAGATTCGCCGAGAGCGCGGAGATTAGAGCCAACCTGATCTAGTGAATCGCTGAAGGCCTCAAATATCTATACGGATATACCGAAATACCGATATTGGTTCTGGGCCCGGACTACGAATTGTCGCTACCCGGCGGGTGGTGCGGTTTTGTATGGGTGTTGCGTTGACCCATTGAGACCGCAGGGACAAAGCGAACATTCAGACATGCGAAAATCTAGGGCCGCGACCGGTTGCATCGACCGTTCAGTTCGATTCGTCAATCGCGACCTGATCTCGCCCACCTGATTTGGCCCGATACAACGCAACATCGGCCCGGGCAATCAACGCATCCCCAATTGTCTTGAGATCTTTGTCGTCGGGGTCGGGGCGAACGCCCGCGATGCCAATCGATGCGGTAATCGCAACCGTTTCCTTGCTAGGCAGGTCAAATGGCGTTGCCGAAATCACGCGCCGAACACGTTCTGCGAGCCGTTCACCGGAGACAGTGTCGGTATCGGGCATCAGCACAACGAACTCCTCGCCGCCGTAGCGGACAGCAACATCGCTCGCACGAACTTGAGAATCAATGCGATTGGCCAATTCCCGCAAGGCAGCGTCGCCAGCCGCGTGACCCCAGGTATCGTTGACGCTTTTGAAATGATCGACGTCGAGCATCAGGCAAACAAGATGGCTCGCATCACGTCGCGCGCGCGCCAATTCCTCGTTAAGGCGAACCTGCAAGTAGCGTCGATTGTTCCAGCCTGTCAGCACGTCCGTGAAACCACTGCGTAACAATCGCGCCCGGTTGACGACGTTTTCAATACAGAACGATGCGATAACGCCCAAGTGGGCCAGGAAATCTGTTGCGTGCCCGCGTGTAAATCGCTCCGCATCGTTGCTGCCGAGATTGATACTCCCGACAAGTTTCTTGCGGTGCATGAGTGGAATCATCGCGACACTTGCGAGAGACCCAGCACCCGGGAAAATCATCTGATGGTCACTGCCCGAGTACGCTCCTAGCCAGGGCGCACGAAGGGCAACGTACTGTGGCGCCATACCTGTTAAGGATTCCACCATCAACAGGCTGTCGTAGTTCTCAGCAGGAGCATCTGAGGCAAGCATCAGGTGACGGATATCGTGATCCGGGTCGCACAACACCACGCTGACATACGGCAAGTCATAACTCGCCTTGAGGCCATCCAGCATTGCTGTCAAGAGCGCATCAAGGTCGTCCGCCTGCAACAGGCGCAACTCGCGTTGCTGGGAACGACGCATCTTGTCGTCGTTGGCCTCGATACGGGCCAATAGTTCGTCTGCAGATTCCATTCGTCAGGTTCGTTAGCCGCGCATGGCGATATAGTCCTGTCCTTTTTGCATCAGGTCAACGAAACCATCTTCATCTCCGCTCGCGACGACCTCGCGAATTCGTGCTGATGCCTCGCAAAGCGCATCCAGCGGGTGCAGCCCAAACTTGTTTAGATTCTGGATCTCGAAATACATACGCGGATTGTCCTGTGCGACTGCTTTGGATACGAGCAATTGCGCATCGAACGTCGTCGACGACATGTGCGCGAGTTTGGGCGCCGTTTCACCGCTTTCCGCAAGCGCCGTAAAAAACGCGATGTTTAACGCGTGAGATAAACCCAGTACGTACGCGATTAGGCGATCATGATCATCGAGCCCCATGTCAATCTGCTCGACCATCGTCGCAGAAAATAGGTCCTTGGCCGCCTTTGTTGCCTCCGGGCACCCGACTTCGACAAAAATAAGGTGTCGCCCGGACAAGAGCCGCGTATCCGGCCCATACATCGGATGTAAAGACGTAATCAGGCAACCCGCACTCCGAAGTTCCTCCAATCCATCCAGAAGCGGCGTCTTGAGTGAGCCAATATCGAAAATCAGGCCTTTGGGTTGCAAAACGGCGAGTTGCGCGAGTATGCGACCGGAAATACCGAGTGGCGCCGCAACGACGATAACATCGTAGTCGATCCCGGCATCCGTCCAGTTTTTGAACGTGCCCGGCCCATCGTCGACGTGTTTGTCAGCGATCGCCACAGCGAAACCCTGCGACGCAAAGAAATCGACAAACCATCGTCCCATTTGTCCCGCACCGCCAATGACAAGAACACTGCGTCCATCCCCTTTGCCCTCGGACACCACGCGGTCCCGTTCCTGGCTCGCCAATGACGAGCGGATCAGTTGCCGCAGGACGTTCTCGGCAAGCTCCGGATCCAGCCCGAGTTTCTCGGCTTGCTGGCGAGCCATGTCCAGCACGTCTTTCTCGCGTGCATAGTCCCGGGTTCCGGCACCGCTGGATTGCTTGCTGCGGCCAATCTCGCCGACCAGCCGCTGGCGCTCGGCAATGAGATCGATGAGTTGTCGGTCAACCGCCGAAAGTTCGTTTCGAAGTTCGTTCAGGTTCATCAGTATCGTCTGCAACGCCCACAGGGCTATCAATCTCCCGTTTTACAGGACTCCGCCGAGCGGGAGCAAGTAACACCTCGTTGTCCGCAGACTGCCAATCGTGCGAATATCGACGATAGGCTGTTAACGACGAAATCAAACGGAGCCGAACACCGATGAAAACGCGTGCCGCTGTCGCCTGGGAAGCAGGCAAACCATTGGAGATTGAGACCATCGACCTCGATGGACCGCAACAGGGCGAGGTTCTGTTGCGCAACGTCGCGACCGGTGTTTGTCACACCGATGCCTTCACGTTGTCGGGTGAGGACCCCGAAGGCTTGTTTCCGGCCGTGCTGGGCCACGAAGGCGGTGCAATCGTCGAAGAAATCGGCGCAGGCGTCACGTCGCTTAAGGTCGGTGACCATGTCATTCCGCTCTACACACCGGAGTGCGGTGAATGCAATTTCTGCACCTCCGGCAAAACCAATCTATGCCAGGCAATCCGCGCCACACAGGGCCAGGGCCTGATGCCTGACGGCACGTCAAGATTTTCTGCGAATGGCAAGACCGTCTATCACTACATGGGCACATCGACCTTCAGCGAGTACACCGTTTTGCCAGAAATCGCGGTCGCGAAAATCAGCAAGGAAGCTCCTCTCGAGAAAGTCTGCTTGCTCGGCTGTGGCATTACGACTGGCATCGGTGCGGTGCTAAATACCGCCCAGGTCGAGCCCGGCGCAACGGTTGCCGTATTCGGTCTCGGCGGGGTTGGCCTCAGTGCGATTCAGGGCGCGACCATGGCCAAGGCAGGCAGAATTATTGCCATCGACGTCAACGCCGGCAAGTTTGAACTTGCCACTCAGTTTGGCGCGACCGATACGGTCAACCCGGACGATCACAGCGGCCCCATTCAAGACGTTATCGTGGATATGACCGATGGCGGCGTCGACTACTCGTTCGAATGTGTCGGTAACGTCAACCTGATGCGCGCGGCGCTGGAATGTTGTCACAAGGGCTGGGGCGAATCCATCATCGTCGGCGTCGCCGGCGCCGGCCAGGAAATAGCCACTCGGCCTTTTCAGCTCGTGACAGGACGTGTGTGGCGAGGCACCGCTTTTGGTGGCTGCCGCGGTCGTTCACAATTGCCGGGCATGGTGGATCAATACATGAATAATGAAATCAAGATTGACGAATGCATTACGTTCACGATGCCGCTCGAAGAAATCAACAACGCATTTGACTTGATGCACGAAGGCAAGAGCATTCGCTCCGTTATTCATTTTTAAGCAACTCACAAGCTGCTGCGGGGCGTCTGCATGACCGAGGTTGCCGTTGCAACAACATCGCAACTCGCGGCTGAAGCTGCGGGCGACGTTGCCCGTCGTGGTGGCAACGCAGTCGACTGCGCGCTAGCGGCGGCGATACTTGCAACAAATACCGAACCGGGAGTTTGCGCGATCGCGGGTAGCGCGTATGTCACCGTGTGGGCAGCGGGCGGTGACCCCGTCACGATCGACGGCAACACCGCGATTCCGGGTATTGGGCTTCGCGATGCGGAGCGTGGCCGCGGCGCGACCAACGTCACGATGGAGTACGGTGGCGGCATCAGTACGCTGGTTGGCGCGGGATCCGTCGCCGTGCCCGGCACGTTGGCGGCCGTTGAACGTGCATGGGCATTGTTCGGTAATGCGCAGTGGAAGGATTTGTTTTCGCCAGCGATTGCCGCTACTCGCGACGGCTTTCCTTTGTCGTCGGCCTGTCACTATTACCTCGGTTACTCCGGCGAACCTGTATTCAACCGAAGCGACGATGGATTCTTCGCGTTGCACACCAAAGAAAGGTCACTTCGTCCGGCCGGGAGTTCGATCGTCGTACCGCATCTCGCCGACACCCTGGCCGCAATCGCCGAGGAAGGCGCACGAGTATTCTACGAAGGTGATATCGGGCGAGCGATAGCGGATCACGTCCACGACGGCGGCGGTGCGCTGACTTTTGACGATCTCGCCCGTTACGAAGCAATCGAGCGACCATCGTTATGCGTGCCGGTCGGCCCCTGGTCGATCGCAAGTAATCCGCCGCCGGCTGTCGGCGGCTTGGTATTGGCCGCCATGCTGCTCGCGTGCGCCGATTTGCCGCATCAACACTGGACACGCGATGCGATATTCCAGCTCATCAACGTACAACGCGCCTGCCTGGATTATCGAAAGCGCCGACTCGATCTCGCCGAAGATGTCGGCAGCGAGGCTGCAGCACTGCTGAACTCGGCGGGGAGCGGCCAGCTGATGAGTGAATGGTCATCCTCATCGACGGTCCACACATCCGCAGTCGACAACGACGGCCTAGCTTGCGCGGTCACTACATCGTCGGGTTACGGCTCAGGCGAGATGCCGGCCGGTACCGGCCTTTGGCTCAATAATTGTCTCGGTGAGATCGAACTCAATCGTCGCGGCCTTGACGCCGGTCCGCCGGGAGAGCGGCTACCGTCCAACATGGCACCCAGCATCGCGCGCCGCGACGACTCGGTATTGGCCATCGGCTCTCCCGGCGCGGATCGAATTACCACTGCGCTGCATCAATTTCTTGTAAATCACCTGCAAATGGACATGAATCTTGTCGATGCAATCGGGCACCCGCGTGTTCACGTCGATACTAGTGGGGAAGCAGAACGCCTGATGGCTGAGCCCGGAATCAACCTACCCGACGTCGACATCCCGGCGCATACGACCTCAGGAATAAGCATGTACTTCGGTGGAGTCGGTGCGGCCCGATATTCTGCAAGCAGTGGATTCGAAGTTGCCGCCGATCCACGCCGCGAGGGTGGCACACTGATCACTGACGGGTGATCCGCCGCCGCCGCTTTGATAGTCTGAACCCGTGAAGAATCCATACCTCGCGTCGCGACTTCCTGACGAGCTGCCTACCGACCCCATGCACTGGGCGGCGGCGTGGCTGGTTGATGCGCGGGAACAGAAAATAGCCCGCAATCCAGATTCGATGGCCATTATTACGTCAGGCAGTGATCAGAAGCCGGCGGCACGCATGGTGCTGTGCAAGGATTTTCACGCCGATCCCGGCTATCTCGTGTTCTATACGAATTACAAATCGACCAAAGCATTGCACATTCAACAAAACCCCAATGTGGCGGTGTTGTTTCACTGGGACGAACTGGGCCGGCAGATTCGAATCGAAGGCCAGGCCGTGCAGTCGCCCGAAAGCGAAAGTGACGAATATTTTGCGACCCGCGACTGGGGCAGCCAGATCGGCGCATGGGGTAGCGACCAGAGCGCGCCGCTGGAATCGCGCAGCGCGCTGGTGTCACAAGTTGCCAAGCGCGCCCTGAAGCTCGGCGTCAACGTCGCGAAGAATCTACAGTCCGTTGTCGGCTCGGATCGGCCTGCGATTCCGAGACCATCGCATTGGGGTGGCTTCCAGATCTGGGCGAGTCACATTGAGCTCTGGATTGAGGGCAAAGATCGGATTCACGACCGAGCTCGCTGGGAGCGGTCACTCGTGCGGACCGACGATGGCTCGTTTGCGGTCGGCGACTGGTCGGGCACGCGACTGCAGCCCTGATTTGAAGCGTCTCGCCACCGTATTGCTGTTGCTGCTCTGCGCCGGATCGGCCACAGCTCAGATCACGCTGACGCAGGGTACAAACTTTTCCATCGATGCGGCCAACGATGGACGTCTGGCCATCGACCTGCTCGGCGCCATCTGGATCGTGCCTGCCTCGGGCGGCGTGGCCGAGGCGATTCCCGCCGGTTTGCTACCTGCCAGCCGGCCTCGCTGGTCACCATCGGCACAGTCAATCGTGTACCAGGCCAAAGCCGCTGACCACAACCAGCTCTGGGAATTTCGTTTTGACGATGGTAATGCAAACAACATCAGCGACGGACAGTACTTCGATCAGGATCCCAACTGGCACCCGGATGGCAAACGAATCGTGTATTCATCGGCTAGACGAGATACGGGTTTCGATCTTTGGGAGCTGGATCTCGCCACTCGTCTGACCTGGCGAATTAGCGCCATCGATGGCGACGAACTCGAACCGGCGTGGTCTGCGAACGGTCGCGACCTTCTGTATATCCACCGTACCGAAAACGAATGGTCCGTCGTGTTGCGTCGTCATGGACAATCCGATCGTCGTCTTGTGACATCACGGTCCCGATTATCGGCACCACAGTGGCGGCCTGACGGCAGCCTCATCACGTTTTTGCGTCACGGTGACGACGAGTTGTCGCTCGACATGATTATCCTCTCCGATCCATTGCTTATCCGACCGCTGGTCACGGGTGAGGATTTTTTTGTGGCGCCGATCGCGTGGCTGAATAGACAGCAATTTGTGTATCCGGCAAATGGCGTGATCCGGAAACGAGATTTCAATTCCTGGACGTCTTCGACGCTGCCATTTCGCGTCACCGTCAACGGCACCGAGACCGGCGTTGCGGCAACAAGTCGACGCCGCGAGTTGCCGCTGTTGGACGCCCCACCCGGTCGCTTGATCATTCGCACGACAAGACTGTTCGATGGCATTGGCGGCGGCTATCAACAAAACATCGATATCGTCATTGAAGCAGGGCGGATCGTTGCACTGGAGCCGCGCCGGGAAAGACCTGGGGCGATCATCGTCGATACGGGTACATGGGTCGCGATGCCCGGTTTCGTCGATAGCTATGGCGCGATTCCGGCGAACGCTCTTGAAACACTCGGCCCGCTGATGCTGTCCTTCGGAGTTACGACGATTGTGGCGCAGCATGCGGAGGTCGAGAATCTTAATCGGACCTGGTCTGGCACAGCGATGCCCGGCCCAAGAGTCCTGGACGCTACTGGCATCGCGGCCAATCAATCCGATCGGCCGCTGCCCTGGTTGGTGACGATAAGCGGCGATCTGGCCGCAGGCATCGAGAACCGGAGTAATGTCGCCGAGTGGCTATCGGCCGGTGTGCCCGTTCTCGCAGCCAATTGGCAGGTCGGGCTGGGCTCGGGCGCGACAATGCTGCTCGGCGCTGAATCTCTGCCAACATCACCGGGAGGACATCGATACGCGGACATCCAGCTTGCCAATGGCGCCATACCTGTCACGATCGTATCGGGCCTCGCAGATATCAATACGCCCGGCCTTTCCGACTTGTTGCAATCGAGACAAGCCGAATTGCTTCCGTCAACGCCAACGGTATCCCGGCGTTTTGTCGATCGGCCAAAATTGGTCTCCGACGCCGCGTCAATCATCCTGGGCAGCCGACCAAACGGTCTGCCGCCCGGCATAGCGCAACACGCGGAATTCCGCGCCCTGGCCAATGCCGGCCTGACGACGGAGCAGGCGCTGCGTTCGTCGGGCGTTAATGCAGCGGCCGCACTCGGCCTGGGGCTACAGTTGGGCCGCCTGGCGCCCGGCAGTGTTGCGGACCTGGTCATCGTGGATGGTGATCCATTGGCGAATGTCGCCGACTTGCAGAACGTCGTCGGCGTCGTTCGCAACGGCCGGTTTTTCAGTGCGATTGGCCTGATCGAGCGGGCCAGGAGCGCTCAAAGCGTCGAATAAATTGACAACTTCTGGATTTGTCGGCGTTTTCCGACATACGAGTTGAGAACAGACGACGAGCCGTCAGAGCAGGTTGCACACAATGTGACTGTATTCCAAGCGAAACATCAAAAAATCTCTTATTTTTCCAATATATACGAAAGAAGATCCGGGATTGCCCGAAATTCGGCGTAATAATTTTGTCGGTTTTTCTTACAAATCCCGGGCAAAACCTAGCGAATGGGCACGCCCAAACGCTCTAAATCTTTGATTGTGTGTTGTGTGCGGGAGAGTTGGCACAGGAATTGCTTTTAATACCATGCCCAAGCGAAGTGTGACTGCAATTGGTAACAACATAACGGCTACAGACAGGATTTAGACGCCAGAAGAAGAATAAAATATAAAAATAACTATAAAAAACAAATCCAATAATAATAATTTATCTGTACCCAGTTACCGAATTCGCAGTTACCTCTCTTAATAAGAAGAAGAGAAATTAGCCCCGCCGCTCCTGCTGCGGGGTTTTTTTATGGTGATTGCACTTTGTATTACTTCCGGGGTCTGATAAGCGGTAACATTCGATGCCGCCACTCGCAGGAACAAAGATGACAAGAGCAGTCGTTTCATTCTTACTCGCTTTCGCAACGCTCGCTTGCAGTCCTCCGGACAGTGCACCCTCCGCAGGGTCTTCGGATCTGAGTGCCATTGACACTTCAGTCTATGCTGCTGCCGTCGCGAACCCGTCCCGTACTGAAGCCGATCTCGGCCGCGATGCGGGGCGAAAACCTGCTGACATTCTCGATTTTTTTGGTATTGCGCCAGGCATGTCCGTACTCGACCTGTTTTCGGGCGGTGGTTATTACACCGAGATCGTATCGCACGTTGTTGGCCCCGATGGGCACATCGTCGCACACTCAAATTTGGCCTATCTCGAATTCGTCGGTGACGAATTCGAGGCACGTCATGCCGACAATCGTCTTGCTAACGTCGATGTATTGATGGCTGAAAATAACGAACTCGAACTCGATGCCGGTCAATTCGACGCGATCTTGATGGTGTTGTCGTATCACGACACGTACTGGGTGTCGCCCGATGACGGCTGGCCGAAAATAGACATTCCGCAATTGCATGCAGAGTTATTCAATTCGTTAAAGCCCGGTGGCATTCTTGGAGTCATTGATCACTATGCCGAAGCCGGTTCGCCGCGCGAAACCGGCGGCACCTTGCACCGCATCGATCCAGGCATTGTGATTGCCGATCTCGAGTATGCGGGATTCATTTTGGACGCCAAAAGCGACTTGTTACGCAATGTCGAAGACGATCACACGCTGGGCGTATTTGATCCTAGCGTCCGCGGCAAAACAGATCGATTTATTCTGCGCTTCAAAAGGCCCGAGTAAGGTCATCCGGGGGAACAGCCATGCGACAGTACTTCCTAATAGCCGTATACATGGCATTGGCGGCTTGCAGTAGTCCGCCAGAAAATTTTGAAGAGGCAACCATCACGGAATTGCATGATCGTATGCATCGCGGTGAGTTAACGTCTGAAAAACTCATTGGCTGGTACCTGCAACGCATCGAATTGATTGATCGCGACGGACCTTCGTTGAACTCAATTATCGAGCTCAACCCGGAGGCGCTCCTGATAGCCCGAGCCCTCGATGAGGAATGGCAGGAATCAGGGCCACGCGGTCCAATGCATGGCATCCCCGTCATACTCAAGGCTAACATCGACACCGCGGACCAGATGCGCACTACGGCTGGATCGCTCGCCCTCGAATTCCATACGCCCCCCGAAGACGCTTTTATTGTCAGCCGCCTGCGCGATGCGGGCGCAGTGATATTGGGCAAGGCGAATCTTTCTGAGTGGGCTAATTTTCGATCAGATCGGTCCTCGAGCGGCTGGAGCAGTATCGGGGGCCAGACGCGCAACCCGTATGACACGACCCGAAATCCCTGCGGTTCGTCGAGCGGCTCCGCGGTCGCGGTGGCAGCCAACCTCACGGTTGTCGCTATTGGCACTGAAACCGACGGCTCGGTCGTATGTCCGTCGGGCACCAATGGTGTCGTTGGCATCAAGCCAAGTCTCGGACTCGTCAGTCGCAGTGGCATTATCCCGATCGCGCACAGCCAGGATACGGCAGGACCCATGGCACGCACCGTCCGCGATGCCGCGATCCTGTTGGCTGCCATGACGGGCATCGATCCCATGGATCCTCTGTCGGCCGAATCTGGCCACGCGCCGACCGACTACACCGCAAACCTTGCGGCGGACGCGCTGGACGGTAAACGTATTGGCGTCATTCGTTCTTTCTACGGCTCGGACAGCAATCCGGGCGTCGAGGCGATTCTTACTGCCAGTATCGAGGCCCTCGAACAACAAGGTGTCGAGATTGTCGATGACATCAACATAGAAGCGGATGCAATGTGGGACGCTGAAAGCATAATTCTGGATTACGAATTCAAGGCGGACCTCGCTATTTATTTTGAGCGCTCCGGCGCGCCGTTTAGCACCTTGTCCGACATCATCGAATTCAATGAGGCCCATGCCGACACGGTCATGCCAATATTCGGTCAGGACCGCATGATTGCCGCGGATGAAGCAGGCGAGCTGTCCGACGAAAAATACCTGAATGCCCTCGAGGTCAGCAAACGAATTTCCCAGACCAATATCGACAGCTTGTTAAGCGAGCACAATCTTGATGCACTGATTGCGCCAACCAATGGCCCGGCCTGGGTCACCGATCACGTGAACGGTGACAGTTTTCACATCAGCAGTTCATCGTATGCGGCTGTATCCGGTTACCCGAATGTGACCGTTCCTGCCGGATTCGTTGCCGGGCTTCCGGTTGGATTATCCTTTATCGGAACTATGAATTCGGACAAGGCATTGATCGAGATCGCGCATGCCTTTGAACAGGCGACGACCGTTCGCCGACCGCCCGAGTTCTGAGCCGAAATCGCGGCGTCATGTTCAAAGCCATTCGCATCGGCATTTTGTTGTTCATCTTGTTCTTCGTTGCTGTCAGCACGTGGTTAACTCAAGCGAGGAGCACCGACTGGAACAACAGCCTTTGGGTAAAAATATATCCAATCAACGCAGACGGGAGCGACGTCAGTGATCGCTATATTGATAGTCTCGATAGCGGTGATTTCGCAGACATTGAGTCTTTTATCAAGCGTGAGACCGATAAATTTAACAAGACAATCAGTCGGCCGTTGCGTATTGAATTGGGTAACAGAATAGCTGAGCAACCACCGGAGTTGGAAGCGGGTTCGGGCATGTTTGGCATCATGCTATGGTCAATCAAGATGCGCTGGTGGGCATCGGGCACGGCCGGTGCACAAGACTCGATTGAGCCGGACGTGCGAATCTTCGTGCGTTTTCATCATCCTGACAATGCGTTTGTGCTTGAAAACTCGGTGGGCTTGCAAAAAGGCATGGTGGGCATCGTTAATGCTTACGCGAGTCGCCAGCGAAGTCGCAGAAACAATGTCATTATTGCCCACGAATTTCTGCACACGCTGGGAGCGACAGATAAGTATGAGCTCGGCAGCGGACAACCGATACCGCCGGATGGCCTCGCTGAGCCGGATCGAATACCCCTTTACCCGCAGCGC
>Ga0255048_10000736_pt1 | contig 24148 bp, 26 predicted proteins | sample JV7_2_2_MG_FD_183619 | JGI IMG/M metagenome (GOLD analysis project Ga0255048, IMG submission 183619) | Seawater microbial communities from Jervis Inlet, British Columbia, Canada - JV7_2_2 | ecosystem: Environmental > Aquatic > Marine > Inlet | place: Canada: British Columbia | collected 2016-10-06
GGGAACGCTTTGACCGGCTTTCACAAACGCATCGTCGGCCCAGAACACACCTGCCATTGCGGCGAGGGTTCCGGCAGTCCCTGTCAGGAGGGTTCCTCCGTTCAGAATCAACACAGCGGTGATGATTGGGACGACGACGACTAGAAGTTGACCGCGCCACCACTGGGTCGCGAACTCGCCATTGGTCATGTGATGAAAGCCCGCTTTGGCATTCATCGTCGGGTGTGAGCCCATCAACTCGATGAGAGTGACAACTCCAACCACCGCCGAACCGACCAGCATCACCCAGGCGAACGCGGGAACGGCGGGAGATACGTCGGCGTATGCGAGGGCCACCATCAACGACACCCCACCACCGACCGCAAGTGCCCCGCCGATCATGTGCCAAACAAGTAGGGGTGTCTGCCAGAGATCCCGACCTTCAGCCTGACCAAACAAGAATGCCGTATATCCGGCGACACCCAGGCCGTTGATCGCCGACAGCCAGATCAATGGCTCGACTGGTCCCACCTCGAGAACACCTACAAGAAACCAGGCTCCCATCAAGGTCGCCTGTACTCCGAGGATCCAGGCACCACGCACCAGCCAGGAACCGGGGTTCGACTTGGTGAGGATGTAGAGGAAGCGGTCGGGTCGTTTCAGATCCCACACCAGAAGAAGACCGGTAAGGAGGATGAGGATTCCGGCCCACAAAGGCGCTAGCCAGCTCATCCAATCCGAATCGGTGCTGACGCCAGACGCCAAGGCAAGTGCGGCAGCGATGGCGATCCCAGCGGCGATTCCTTTGGTGAGAAAGTACGAGCTGACCTTCCATCCCCAGGGCATCGGGTGGTCGGTGTTGTAGACAACGCGTGGTGGTGCATCGAGACGACTGCCAGACACGTCTACCGGTGGTGAGGGTGCCGCAACCTCGCCGTTGAGATTGCCCACTTGCCCTTCGGGCTTGGGTGTCAGATCAACGGCAAGCCAAGAACCACTTGTCGAGGGTGAATCACGCCACACACCTGAGTCGTCCAGGGAGCCGGATTGCGCCGGATCGAGGGCGGAAGCGTTGACACCTTTGTAGAAGACGTTGGGTCCGGTTCCCTGTTCTGGTGCTCGCACCGTCAGATTCTCGGTGGAGACCATGTGCGAGATCTGGGTATTGGGATCGTCGAGGTCGCCGGCGATAATGGCTTGCTCGGGGCACACCACCACACAGGCCGGCTGTAGTCCGATGTCGGTGCGATGCGCGCAGTAGTTGCACTTCTGAGCGGTATGGCTGTTCGGGTCTATGTAAAGGGCGTCGTAGGGGCATGCCTGCATGCACGACTTGCAACCGATGCATAGGTCGGTGTTGAAGTCGACAATCCCGTCCTCACGTTTGAACAAGGCCTTTGTTGGGCAGATAGCTACACACGGAGCGTTGGTGCAGTGATTGCATCGCAGAACCGAGAACGAACGCTGGGTATCGGGCCACGAACCCTGCTCTATGTATTTGACCCAGGTGCGGTTGACTCCAAGTGGCACCTCGTGTTCGGTCTTGCAGGCGACGGTGCAGGCATGACAGCCAATGCAGACGTCCTGATCGATGACGAAGCCGAACTTCACAAGCTGTAGCAGGTCATGAAGGTGCGACCCTAGGGTCTGAGGAGAACCTTGCCCGTCGTCATTCGGCCTTCGAGTGCGCGATGAGCGTCGGCGGCGTCGGCCAGTGCGAACTCTGCGCCGATTCGAACCATCAGATCACCGGCTCTGATCCAATCAAAAAGGTCGCTGGCTCTCGATAGAAGCTCGTCCCGCGTCTGGAGGTAGTGACCCATGGTCGGGCGTGTCAGGAACAGGGATCCCTTCTGGGCGAGCATCAGGGGAGAGATGTCTGGTGGTGGTCCGGATGCGTTGCCAAAGCTCACCATCATTCCGCGGGGCGCCAGCAAGTCCAGCCCGTCCATGAACGTCGTGGCTCCGACGCCGTCGTAGACCACATCAATCCCGTTTCCTCCGAATTGGTCTTCGACAGCTTCTTTGAAATTGTCACGGGTGTAGACAATCACCTGGTCGGCACCGGCGTCTCTGCTCAGTTCGGCTTTGGCGTCCGATCCGACAGTGCTCACGACCTCTGCCCCGCGCATCTTGGCGATCTGGGTGAGGAGGAGTCCAACGCCACCGGCCCCGGCATGGATCAGACAACGGTCGCCTTCGGCAAGTGGAAAAGTGTCGATACCCAGGTAGTGCGCAGTCAGACCCTGGAGAAGAACTCCGGCCACAACCGAGTCATCGATATCTTCGGGTATCGGGATCGCCTTCTCTGCCGGGATCACATGCTGGTCGGCATAGCTACCGAGGACCTCGGTCCACCCGATCCTCTCCCCGACAGCAAACCCCTCGACAGAACTCCCGACGGCCGTGACGGTTCCTGCCCCCTCCAGGCCTGGTGTCATCGGGAACTCCATCGGATACAATCCGCCCCGGTGATAGGTGTCGATGTAGTTGAGACCTGCCGCCGATACATCTACGAGGAGATCCGAGTCTCCAGGTTCTGGATTGGCAACTTCTTCCAGGCGAAGACGCTCCGGCCCACCCTTCTCATGGATAACAACTGCCTTCATTGGGTTTCCACCTTCCACCCTCGGGATCGCAACTCGTCTGCAAGAACGTCGTCGGGCAGGTGTGACAAGTCAAAAGGATCGCGCTCGATGCCAAGCATGTTCTCAATAGGGTCGCGGAGGGTCCTCGCCCACGCTTTGCCTTTTGCTTCCGCTTGGAGACTCAACGTTGCGTCAGCGTTAACCGTGTAGACCCTGGCCGCGATTTGAGGGTTGGCCCGCGATCCACGCTCGCCATAAACCAACAGGATCGAGCCGGCTGGAACGTCTTGGATTCCACCTGTTGCCACAAACGCGCCGTCGTAGGCCCATCCTGAGCTCTTGGCTGTGTCTACCGAATCGACCACCTTTGCCCAGTTCTTGTGACGTTCATCACCGACGATGGGGACCTCCACCGCGACCAAGACCTGTTCTGCCATATCGACGAGAGTAGGCAATTCAGCCGCGGGCCGACCCTGAGCCTTTACGCTCCCGGTTATGGCCAAGCTTCGACTCTTCGCCAATTTGCGCGAAATCGCCGGTATGGGACGTCTCGAGATCACGGCTGACACCGTCGGCGGCGTCATCGACGCTGCCAACGAGCAGTTCGGTCCTGACTTCGAGCGTGGTGTGGAGACCTCCCGTATTTGGGTCAATGGTGAGGAAGCCACCCCCTCGGATTTCGTACAGGCAAATGACGAGGTGGTATTGCTGCCGCCGGTGTCCGGTGGCAGTCAGTCAGCTTCAGTGGCTCCGGCCGATCTGATGGGGTTTCTTCCAGTGGTCGTGGTAGCCGTGGCCATCCTGGCAAATTTCCAGAATCAGGAGATCTGGGCCGGGGCGCTGGTAGCAATCGCCGCGGTGTGGGCTCTTGATCTCAATACGTCGTTTACGGCTCGGGGAAGGGTTTTTGCGCCGTTGGCGGTGGTCACTACTGCGGCGGCCGGTGCCTTGGCCGCTCACATCCTCGGTGGCACCGGATACGGGCTGACTGTCGCCCTGGCAGTGGCGATTGTCCTTGGCTGGGCTGTGGCGTTTCCCGACTACAGACAGGTCGATGTCTACGCACCGACACTGCTTGCCGGTCTCCTCGCGGGCCTGGCGGCCGCTTCGATGATCCTTTCCCGGTCCGGTTCCTCGCCGGACGAGAAGGCGGTGGACGTGTTTCTGGTCGCGGTGATTGCAGGTGTCGTTCTCGGCTCACTGGTGAGTCGAATGCCTGCGATACCTTTCCTGGATCCCTTCTCGACTACTGCGATCGTGGCCGTGCTGGCTTCTGTGGCGGCTGCGGCCGTATGGGATCTCGACGTCGTTGGCTATCTGCTGGTCGGTCTTGGGGTGGCCGTCGCCCTGGTTGCCGGGACCGGTCTTTCATCAATGTTCCGCACCGGGACGGTGACACTGACTCAACGTCCCCCGGGGGTGCTGGCATCCCTCGACGGAATCGTTCTCGCTGCAGCGATCTACTACCCGTTGATCAGGGTGATTCTCTAAGCCAGGCCCCGGCCCAGCAGAAGCCCAACGACGGCGGCTGCGATTCCCGCAGTCATCGACAATGCAACGCTCACGATCGCGACGACCGCGTCACCCTTTTCCCACAGGAAGATCGTGTCGAGGGCGAGGCTGGAGAATGTGGTGAAACCGCCCAGCAAACCCACCGCCAATCCGACATGTCTCGGCCCGTCGGCATGGAACCCCCAAAGTCCGATCAGTAGACCAAGAGCGAAGCTGCCGATGATGTTGACCGCAACTGTTCCCCAGGGATGACCGCGATAGTTGATTGCTCCGGCAATGCCGTAGCGGGCGAGCGAACCGGCGGCGCCCCCAAGGGCAACCCAGATGACTGTGGACATGGCCAAGCGACGTTAGACCCATCGAGTGATGCTTCGTTGACTACTGCAAAGGACGAATGTCTGGTTACCATTTCTGACTCATGGCTCTTCTGAAGGCGCATAAACGCGCTCTTCTCCTTCTCACGCTGAGTGCTCTCGGTCTTGCGCTATTCCCGATGCGAACCGAGGCGGTAACTCGATCACAGGTCGACGCGGCCTGTGAGGATTCACGCGAGCAACTTGCTGAATATCGGGCGGCACGTGCGGCGTTTGAAGACGCTGACGACGCTTATTGGGGTGTCGTCAACGACCTCGACGTTCTGGAACGGAAGCAGGGACGCATCCAGGGTTCGGTCAATAGCCACACCGACGATCTCCTGGTAGTCCAGGACAAGATCGAGGAGCAGGCGGTCCAGCTCTACATGATGGGGGGCTTTTCCAATCCCGGGATCATTCTCAGCGCCTCCAGTGTCGATCAGTACCTCACTACATCTGAGTTTCTCAGCGCAGCCACGATCGGTGGTCAAGAGAACATCGACGATCTCATCGCTGCCAGGGGAGAACTCGACCGCTTCCAAGTCGAACTGGACGGGGTTCATGTTGAGCTCGAGGTTGCCTCCGACGATGCTCTTGTAGCCAAGGACAACCATCAGGAAGCGATGGAGGCCGAACAGACGGCCTACAACAAACTCAGCGATCGTTGCGCCAGTCTCCAGAACCAATACGAGATCGAGCAGGCTGAGGCTGCAGCCCGAGCCAGACAGCAGAGGGCCGGTTCGGTTCAGGTCGGCTCCTTCATCTGCCCACTACCCCGCGGCGGTGTTTCGTTCCGCGACACCTGGGGCGCCTCCCGATCGGGTGGTCGGTCCCACAAAGGAACAGACATGTTTGCCGCTTGGAATGCGCCGGTTTATGCCGTCGCCTCCGGTCGCGTGTCGATCAGCAACTACGGGCTTGGCGGCAAGATCATCTGGCTCACGGCCAACAACGGCGTCGCCTACTACTACGCGCATCTCTCCGGATGGAACGTCTCTGGCGGTCAGAGTGTGAGCCAGGGTCAGGTCATCGGTTTCAACGGCGACTCCGGCAACGCCCGGGGAGGCAGCCCCCATGTTCACTTTGAGATTCACCCGGGAGGGCGTGGAGGATCGGCGGTCAATCCCTATCCCACCCTGGCGAGTGCCTGCAAGTAACCTTGTCGGCGTGAACGACAAGCGCCGCCGTATCGACATCGTCCTCGAGCCCGAGTATCTGCAAGGTCTTGACGGTCTCGACCTCGATGAACTTCGTCGCCGTCGGCATACCGCTGAAGATGTGGAAAGCCAGATTTCGTACTATCGACGTCTGCTTCACGGACGCATGGATCTGCTCAACTTCGAGCTGCGTCGGCGCGGCGGTGAAGAGGAACGGACTCTGCTCGAAGCTCTTCCCGAGATCCTCGCCAGTGGAATGATCTTGGGAAATGAACCCAATCTTCGTCACATCGAGACAATGCCCCCCATCCCGTCAGCCACGGGTCGACGGCTAATCGACAAGATCATGGACGATGGTGTGCTGACCCAACTCCCCGATCTGACCGACGATGAGGTTATTGAGGCGATTGATCGGCTCCGGGACGTCGAGACAGAGCTCTCCAACCAGCGCAAGGAGTTGCATTTGGTGATCGACGCCGTCCAGGACGAGATCGTAAGTCGTTATCGAAGTGAGCAGGGCGAGGCCACGGCCTCCGCCTAGCGCTCCGGCTACCGCTTCGGCCGACATTGCTGGCTGTCAGGGTTCGCTCAGGTCTAGAAGAAACCTCTCATGACGGAGCCGTCGCAGTTAGCGAGCCCGACGGCACGCTGGTGGCGTGGTCCGGTGAAATCGATCGACCCTTCTATCTCAGATCGTCGGCAAAACCGTTTCAGGCGTTTGCTTCGCAGGAGGCCGGGGCATCTCTCGAGGCGATCGAACTCGCGGTGGCGTCAGCCTCGCACCGAGGTCATCCCGTTCAGATCGCCCTTGTCGAGTCGATCCTCGGCCGGGTCGGTCTCGACGAATCAGATCTGGGGTGTCCCCCCGACTGGCCAATCAGTGACCACGCACATGATCGGTTGATTCGTCAGGGTGAAGCAAAACCGCGGCGGATTTGGCACAATTGCTCGGGAAAACATGCCGGGTTCCTGACGGCATGCGTAGCGAAGGATTGGCCAATCGATACCTATCTGTCGCCGGATCATCCGCTGCAGCGCCGGATCGTCGAATACGTTTCAGAATGGGGTGAATACGCGGTGGAACCGGTTGGCGTTGACGGCTGTGGTGCTCCTGTGTTGCGGACCACAACACAAGCGATGTCCTTGCTCTTCTCTCGTCTAGCTACCTACCCCGAATTGTCCGAAGTCTTCGGGGCGATGCATCGTTATCCGGCTCTGGTGGCTGGTAACGGTGCGGGCGATACCGCTATCGCCGTCGCGACGAATTCGGTTGCCAAAGGTGGCGCGTTGGGATGTATCGGAGTGGGTCTTAGATCCGGCTTGGGTCTGGCGGTCAAGAGTTGGGATGGTCTCAACCAGATGGCCGATTTGGCGGCGATCGCCACTATGGGGGTGCTGGGAGCTCTTCCCCCTCCTGCGGCATCTCATCTGAGAAAGTGGGCTCAACCACCCCAACTGGGTGGAGGTGAGCCCCAAGGTGTGGCGGAGTCGAGACTGGAGCTGCGGTTCACATGAGAGAAGTTCTTGTGGAACGAATCCGACTTTGGCTGGACGACCCCGAGTCGAGTGTGGAGTACGCCGAGGAGTTGGAGGGACGGTGGGCGGTGCGTATGCGTCAGGAGGCGCGTGATGCCACCACCGTTTGGTTCGATGTCGGCGAGCGCAGTCTCACTTTTGAGGCTTACTTCATGCCAGCCCCGCCTGAGCCGACCGAGGTACACCGTCAGGCATTGGTCAGAAACAACTCGACCTGGCGGATATTCTTTGCAGTCGACCAGGAAGGGGCGATTGTCCTCCGGGGAAGGTTGGCCAAGGAGCGAGTCACTCTGGATGAGCTCGACTTGGTTTTGGGTGAGGTCTTCGAAATGGTGGAGGTTGCCTTTCGGACCATGATCCGTGCCGCCTTTCCCCCTAGGGGAGGGAACCATCCCGATCAAACCCCTCATCAGCCGACTCGCGAAAATTCCGGTTAGAAACTTGTGAACACGCCCATGTGGACAAACCCTGTGGATAACCCCGATTCCTGTTGGTAACCCGTGATTCTCCATCTACCCACTCCAACCTGACATGTGTTGAGATTGGTTAACGCTCTATATCGGCCACATCGAGGTCATTGAATCCGGACCGGCAGTGACGTACATTCGCCTCCACAAACGCCCTAGAGGCAATTCGGAGAAGCGTCCGTTCGGGGAAGTGCGGAGGAGGCTCCGGGTGGTCACTGGGGCGTTTTGTTATGCCGTGGTTTGTTGCATCACCCAGGAGGTTTGGTGACTCAGGTGATACCGCTCCCCGGCAAACGTTGACTCAGCTCAGTCGTGACAGGTCCACCAGAATCGGGTGGCCTCAACGCAGGACTCGCCGGGTGTGACCGGTTTGTCCGGCCCCACGATCAATGTTGTTGTTGTAGTTGGGGGGATAGTGGTTGTCGTCGTCGCCTGCGCCGTGGTAGTGGTCGTCTGAGGCGCCGAAGTGGGGGTTGACTGAACGGTGGTCGGGGCGGAATCTGGCTGACTGGTCGTTGTTGCGGGTGGAGTGGTGGTTGTCGTCGTCGGGGAGCCGTTTTTCTTCATGAAGACGACCGTGACGTACAGCACGCCGTCGGAGCTGGCGGTACCGATGCCGACCATGTTGTAGTCACCGAGAATGTTTGCTTTATGCCCGGCGGAGTTCATGAATGCGGTATGGAGTGAATCGACGGTTCCACCACGGCCGACGTTTTCTCCGAGCTTGAGCCACCCACTGCCGCCGGCGGCCTGGAGTTCGGCCGATGAGGAGTGGTAGATACCCCCGGAGTTGATCATGTCCTGGGTGTGATTTCGAGCATGCGATCTAATACCACCGTCGACTGTCAGGGGCCCCAAGCCCGCGGCGGATCGAGAAGCATTGATTTTCGCGAGAAATTCACCTTCGGAGGCACCGTCCGCACCCGCAGACAGACCAAAACCGAAGGTTGCAAGTGTGGCAACCAGTGTTATCGACAGCCATCGCCGCTTCCCCAGCATGCCGGGTATATCGGTTCAACCGCCGATTTCCTTAAACGACCTGACTAGGTCGCTAGACCCCGAACATCACCTCTCGGAGATTGACCACCTTGGAATCGAAGGTGTCGAGGTCGAGACGCATTGATCCAAGACGGAGACCGGTCATGCCTTCTCCGACATTTGTTGTTACGCGAAGTGTCTCTTCCTCGTAGCTGAGGACGCCTAAACCAAGGCAGCCGCCGCCGGCATCTTGGACGCCGACGACCACACCGTCGAGTCGCCCCAGATTGAGACCCACCGGAAGTGTTGGGGCGAACACCGTTGGGCGCACCTTCCACCGCTCCAATGGCTCGGCAAGTGCCTCCCGGAAACCGTCAACTCGCTTGCGGGCGCGAGCATCCGGTGAGATGGGGGTGAGCTGTGGGTCGGTAGGTGCCGTAACAACCTCGACGCCAAGAAAACGGCGCAGCATTCCGACCACGGGTTCCATCTCTTCGCCTCGCTGCAAGGCGATGATCTTCTCGGGGCGACACAATTCAGTCTTGTGGTATTTGAGGGTTTCGCCGGCCACGCCAGAGGCAACTGCGGTGGTATCGATGATGACGACATCTCCAAGAGCCTTTGCTCGATCGACCATGACTGCTGTCGCCACGACATGTTGAAGGACCAGTCGCGAGGGCGTTACTGCGCCGACGAATTGAAGAGCATTTGGCTCATCTACGGAGGCCAAATCGGCCTCCGAGGAGAACACCTTCATTCCGACGCAGGCAGGTGGGCCAACCGTCGAGTTTCCAACATCGGCATCGACAAGGACAGGCGTTCGTCCCTCCGACAATGCGATCCGGACTGCCTCTAAGGCGATGGTCGTCTTCCCGGTGTCGAGCCCGCCGATGAGCATTGCCACGTTGGTTCCGGCGATGTCCCGGGCGAGTGCTTCGTAAGTGAGCTCTCCCATGTCGAGCAATATAGAAGCGGCGGACGGCTTCAAACCGCCCACTAGCGTCGGGTGCCATGTCTCTGCCCATCAGTTTCTTGTCCGACTTCGGCCGCCGAGACGAGTTCGTGGGAGTGGTCCACGGTGTGCTGGCCAAGCTTGCCCCAGAGTCTCGAGTCATAGACGTCACCCATGAAGTCTCCCGGGGGAATGTCCGTTCGGGGGCACTTGCGCTGACTCGAGCCATCCAATACTTGCCGGAGGGGGTCTGCTTGGCGGTAGTTGATCCGGGTGTCGGATCCGATCGTCGGGCGATTGCGGCTGAAACGTCGTGGGGCTTCTTTGTCGGCCCTGACAACGGGCTGCTCTCGCCGGCCGTGGTGATGATGGGCGGAGCTTCGGAGATCGTGTCGATCGAGAACCCGGAGGCAATGATCCCGTCGCCCGGCGAGACGTTTCACGGTCGTGACCTGTTCGCACCCGCTGCAGGGTTGCTCGCAGCCGGAGATGTGGCATTGGGCGACCTTGGCCCTCCGGTCATCGGCGATGAGTTGACACCGATGCTTCTTCCACTCAGCGAAGCCGAAGGATCAACGGTGACTGGAGAAGCATGGTGGGTTGACGGTTTTGGAAACGTACAAACCAACATTTCGCCTGAGGACTTGGCGCAAATAGGGATTGGTCATGGTGAGGTCGTCACAATGAAGGTCGGTTCGACACTTCACTCGGTGGTGTGGGCAACCTCCTATAGCGACGTTGCCGACGGAGAACCTCTTCTTCATGTTGACTCCACCGGTCTGGTCGCGATCGCGGTGCACGGGGGTCGGGCAGCGGAGACATTCAATCTCGCCGAGGGGGTGGCGGTCAGCCTGGCGGGGAGTAAATCAGCCACAGCTGAATGATCCCGGCAATCGCAATGGCGCCCAGCAGGATCAGAATCACAATGGCAGTGGCAGGACGCACGACCCACGATCGTATGCCTGTCCGGCCACTTGCGTGTGCGCAAAAGGGCCAAGACGTGTCCCGCTGTGCGCAAGTGGAGAAGGCTGGAACGCATGTCGAGGCCCCCAAAAGAGGGGGCCTCGACTACATGAAGGAGGATTCCGTCACCGTGGGGCGGGCTGGGAGGCTATCCGTTCACACCTTGAGCGAACGTGCTCTAGGCATGAGGGAAACGGAATGCCCTCCTTCCTGCATGCATCGCGCTTATCGGCCACGAAGAGTGGTTCCTTGAGGGATTTGATCCTGACCTTTCTCACCCGTCCAGGATGTCATCTTTGCGACGAGGCGCGCCCCATTGTTCTGGCAGAGGCTGGACGAATCGACGCGGTGGTCGAAGAAATCGACATTGACACCGATGATCGGCTCGTTGCCCTTTACGGAATGAGGATTCCGGTGCTTGTCACTAGAGGTGATGTAGTGCTGGCCGAGGGAATTATCTCTCTCAGAGGGCTTCGGCGGAAGCTGAAATCAACTAGCTGAAATAGGCAGCGGAGGCGTCGGCCGAATCCTCCAGATCACCATCGCTACCACCCTCAGTGTTGGCTTGGTCATCTCCGGTTGCCCCTTCTTCACCACCGGACTCCTCAACCAGACCGCAGTCGACAAGGGCCGTGTCGGGGTCTTCTCCACCGAAGCGGACCCGCTCAAACGCGGAGACTGCGGCTATCTGCTCGGCACTGAGACTTCCGCTGAACGCCGGCATCCCGCCGTTGACCGGCTTGTTGGTGTCTCCGTAACTTCCTTGCCCGGTGAAAGCTGCCGAGCCACCAGAGATCCACGCAATGTGGTCGGTGCAGGATCCGAAAGTGGTGAGTGCCCCGGTCAGACCCGGAAAGGAACCGGCACCCTGGCCGTTTGCCCCATGACATCCGGCGCAGTTGACCCCGGTGACGGCAGTGCCGTTGTAGATGTCACCACCGAGTGCGATGAAGTCGGTGCCGCCTCCTCCCGTTTCAGAACCTGTGAACTGGGATCCGTCGCAGTTCACGATCTCCCCGGTGACGACGTCCGACTTCAATTCGGTGGCCTCTCCACACTCACCGGTTGAGGCTCCGCCGAGAGCGAACAATGCAAACAGCGGGACGATCAGCATCACCGCGGTCAGCCATTTCGGGATGACGAAGTTGGTGCGTTCCTTGATCCCGGCCGTCGGGACCGTAATCACTTCAGGTAGATGGCTGGCCTCAGCTGCGCTCACCTCTGCAGGTACCGGCGCCCGCGTCGTGACGGTTGGCAACGTCGGCTCTGGAGTGGCGACGATCGAGGCCGCAATCGGGACAGACTCTTCGACATGTTCTGCCGGCTCGCTTACTTCGACATGGGTCTCAGCGGCGGGTTCGGGAGCCGCTGCCGTCACAGACTCGCCGCCGGCCCAAGCCGACAGAATGTCGTCGACTGATGCCCCGGTTTCGGCGGCTCGGGCCTCGGCGGAACGCTGTACCAGCACTTCTGGTAGTCCCATCGCCGAAGCTGCAGCACTGAGGCTCATCCTCCTCCCTCCGCAGTGATTGACTGGCTCAGGTATGCCACCAGCGCAGTCATATCTTGAGGCTCAAGGTTGTAACCAGGATGCCGGCCGACGCGGCCTTCGACTGTTGCCTGCAACTCACTTTCGCTCATACGCGAACCGACATTTGACAGATCCGGACCAAACCGACGTATGCCGAGGATCTGGTTGCTGTCGTTGAGGGTGACGGCACCCAATCCAACATCGGCGATGACCGGTCGCACCATTTGGGTGTGGCACGCGACGCACCCAAGACTGCCGTAGAAATCCTGACCTACTTGCGCTGAATCGGTATAGGGGAGGTCACTAGAACGGGCTCCAGGCGTTTCGGCCTGGAGGGACGGTCCTACCAAACCCACCAGGAGGGCCATGACGAACAAAGCCACGGCACCAAAGAGCACCATGAGCGGGTTGTCTCGGCTCCCAACCAAGACTGGTGGCTCATATGGGCCGACGGGAGCAGTCGTTGGTGCGGCCGGTTCAGTGGGCACCTCGATCGTGACTTCTGGAGCCGCCTGTTCTACTGCGGGAGCAGCGACCTCCTCTACGGCCGCCGCTGGCGCGGCTGCTGCCGGCTCCGCACTGGCCGCTGGCGGTGGAGCTCCTCCTGCCCAGGAAGCGAGGATGTCGTCAACACTGGCGCCGGTTTCAGCGGCACGTGCCTCAGCGGAACGCTGGACGAGGACATCCGGAAGACCAAGCGCGGCGGCAGCGGCGGAGAGGTCACTCATCGGCAACCTCTTTCGTCACCAGGACTTCTTGGGTGGTGGCCTTGCCCGTTGTGACGGTGCCGAAGATCGTCGACGCATACGCCAGCTGGCCGGCGAAGGTCACAAAGGCGAAGCCAATCGCGACCAGCATGAGGGTGTCGAAGCTTGTTCCGAGACCAGCAGCCCATCCCTCGCCAGCATCCACATAGGCAGCGGTGTTTGTTCCGCCGATCCAGGAGTAACCGGAAAGGATCCCAGCTGCCGACATGAAGAGGAGGGTTCCAACTGAACCAATCACAGTGAGACGGCTAAACGACTTCGCCCGCTTCATGGACGCGATCTGGCGACCTACCAGACGGGGCAGGGCAGAAAAGCTGACGCCTGCAATAAGCAAGGTGCCTGGCCCAGCGATGGCTGTGTACTCGATTCCTTCCCAGAAGGATGTCAGCGAGGTGACGGACGAAATCGACCTGAAACCAGCCAGGGAGGCGAGTATTGCAACGACGACCGCCAAGTAGAGACCGTAAATCCCTGCCGTTACACCAGGGTGCTCTGACAAATCGTCCCACGAGCCCTCGAGTGTTAACGAGGCGTTGGCCGCATTTGCAAGGGTTCCGATAGGAAAGGCCAGACCCAAAGCTGCGGCCACCCCCGAGACCCAAGTCGGTGCCGGGCCAAAGATTAGTTGGGCGGCGCCCCACCAAGCTGCGGCAAATCCGAGTGACCAGAAACCCACCAGCGCCAATTGGCGACTGGCTAGTGACACGTCGATCTCTTTCACCAGCGTGTAGTAGAAGAGTCCTGTGCCCACTGTGAATAGGAACATCGTCACGAACCCGGCTGACAAGAAAACGTTTGAGTATTCGACTGCGACGGCTCCGAGGCCGGGCAGCTCGCCCACGAAGTAGGCCAGGTAGAGGAGTGGAAGCCAGGTCACGCCCCCGATGACAAACCAGAGGGTCACGAAGCTCCGCTTTTCCTGGCGACCCAAGATGGTTCCAATAGTGATGATCAGAGGAATCGTCAGCACAAAAAGCATTGGGATGTGGAACCACCAAGGAAGACCCAAAGGCTGGCGACCGCTGCCGAATCCGAACCCGATGATCAATAACCCGAGCACGACCAGACCTGAAATTCCCAAAAGGGCCGAGCCGGCGAGGTCGGTACTCCACAGTCGAGTGCCGGTCAGCCGGGGAAGGACGTAGTAGATGCCGCCGACCAATGAGATGACCGCAAAGCCGAACATCAGGGTCAGGTTGGCCATTGGTTCGAGTCGCCCGTAGGTGATCGGGAAGAGGTCGGCGAAACGAATCGACAGAAGTGCCAGAAGGGCCAGGGCACCTCCAACTATCAGGAATCCGGCTCCGACCATGAAGTGGGTGGCCGCCACACGGTCTTCCCCCGTTCCGCCGCCCAAGAGGGCTTGCGTCTGTGCTGTCTGGGTATCGGCCAAGCGTCTTCCCTGTCAAATGATGAGACGGCGGGAGCATAACGACTTCCGGAATCCATTCCGCCGCTACATTTCAATCCGAGACGAGACCACCGCGTGGGTTACAGAGGGACCCCGCCTTGTGGTAGAAAACGCCCAACAGCTATGGACACACCCGGACCGGCCCAGAGATGTCACTGAGATGTACCGCCTAGGAGAACTGAGCGACGCCACGCGCAAGACGATGGGCCTTGTCCTGTTGTTGGCTGGCCTGATCGGCTTGGTAATAGGTGTGATCTGGCTCCATTGGGCGAGCTTTCCCGAAACCGAGCTGGTGAACGGTGTTGAGATGCCTTTTGTCGTCGACACCATGAACTGGTTCCCGCGTGGTATCTGGTGGAAGGCCGCGGCCTATTTCCTCATCGGTGGCGCCGCGACATTCACCATGGTTGGTGCGGTGATGCTTTGGGTGCTCAACCAGAGGATGACTTGGGCCCGCGCCACTGTTGGGGCCATGATTACCTGGCTGGCCCTGCTCTTCTTCTTCGGGATAGTCCCCTCCGAGTGGCTCAACTTTGCCCAGACCGACCTGGAGTGGGGCAACGACACATTCCTGGTTGTCCCTCCGATCCTGGTCTTGGGTAACACTGTTGAGATCAGCTACACGACGGTCAAGGACACGATCTCTCAGACCTACGTTCTGGGAATGCTCGCAGTCGGCGCCATCGTCGCAATTCAGATCCAGAGGATCAAGGAAGGTCGACCGGCCAGCGCCAAACCAGTTGAGCAGAAGTCTCCGTACGGAAGACCACTGGTCAAAGGTGATGGCTGATGCCAAAGGGTGTTGTCGATGAGACCCCTCCGATCCGGGACGACTATCAGCTTGCTGTGGTCGAAGGCGACTACTTCACCGACAAACTTCGTCCCAAACAATTCCTTCACATCGACCAAGCCGAGTGCATTCTTTGCGAAGGTTGTGTCGACATCTGCCCCTGGAAGTGCATTCACTATCTCTCCCTGGGCGCCATCACAGAGGCCGTCAATGTCGACCACCCCCAGGACGACGAGCAGAACTTCGGCTTCTTTATCGTCGATGAGGACGAGTGCACCAGATGTCAACTGTGTATCGATCGGTGCCCGACCAACGTAATCACATTGGGCAAGTTCGAAGGCTCACTCGCAGATCAGGCAACCGAGCTTGGTCTCGACCGCCGACCCTGGGATTTCGATACGGGGCAACGTGACTTCAAGAATGGCTATTCGTATGGAATGCGCTGGTAGGGAAGATGGCTAACGGGAACGGCAGAGTGGGCCTCAAAGAGCGGGTCAAAGAGACGAACGAAAAGCTATGGAACTCTCAGGTTGTCGTGGCAATTCTCAGACCGGGCTCTCCCTTCAAGCAGGGCTATTCGGATAGCCCGAGAAATCGGTCTTATGTGGTGATGAACAACGTCCTCTATCACCTCCATCCGGTAAAGGTGAAGCGGCACGGGGTCAAGCTGTCTTACACCCTCTGTCTGGGCGGACTCAGCTTCTTCTTATTCATAGTGCTCACGATCACTGGCATCTTCTTGATGTTCTATTACACCCCGACCGCCGACCTTGCCTACAGCGACATGCAGGCCCTCTCCACCGATGTTGCCTTTGGATCGTTAGTGCGAAACATCCATAGGTGGGGCGCTCACCTGATGGTGCTGTCGGTGTTTCTCCACATGAGCCGGGTGTTCTATCACGGCGCTTACAAGCCCCCTCGAGAGTTCAACTGGGTGGTTGGGGTCGTGCTCTTGTTCTTGACCCTGTTCCTCTCCTTCTCCGGATACCTGCTGCCGTGGGACCAGCTAGCTCTCTGGGCCGTGACTGTCGGCACCAACATGGCCGGCTTCTCCCCAATAATCGGCAATCAAGTGAAGTTCGTGCTCCTTGCCGGCGTCGAGGTGAGCGGAGCCACTCTTCTTCGCTTCTACGTTCTTCACGTGTTGTTCTTCCCCTTCATCATCGTGATCTTCATGGCCATTCATTTCTGGCGTGTCCGCAAGGACGGCGGAATCTCGGGACCCCTCTAAGGAGTATTCATTGGTTGAAATCCCAGAGAGTCTCCTTAGGAGATCGGCGGAAGCGAAGGCAAAGGCCCTTGGCGTTCCAGTCGAACAAGTCCTGGCCGAGATGAAAGGTGAAGGCCCGCCGGTGGACGTGCCCCAGACCGCCGCCGACCAGACCCCGGGCATCAAGGAGACGTCCCCCGAAGACGCGCCGCCCGAGCCAGAACTCGAGGCCGCCATGGTGGCGGAAGAAGCCGTTATTGACTCGGAGGCTGACGCCGAACCCGATCCGCAAGTCGAAGAGCAGACCGCTGAAGAGCCGGCTGCTGAAGTGGAGGGCTCAGCCGCCCCGGTAGCAACGATGGTCGAGTCAGAACCAGTCGAGGATGCAACACCCCCTGAAACCAATGTTGGGGGTAACGGGAACCTCGCTGGCCTGGTCAGCCCCCGCCCCTCGGTCCCACCGACTGGGACTCCCGAGGGGGTTCGCACCCAGCGTTTGTTGACCGTCGTGAAAGCCCGGGCGATCCAAAACGTCAAGGCCGAGCCCATGGACAAGGTCAACACCTGGCCGCATCTGATGCTCATAGAATTTGGAGCCCTGCTTCTGATCACGGGCATCCTGGTGATCATGGCTGTGGTAATTCACTCTCCACTGCTTGACCCTGCCAACTTCAATGCCACACCAAACCCTTCAAAGGCGCCGTGGTACTTCCTCGGTCTCCAAGAACTTCTGAGCTATTTCGATCCTCAGGTTGCCGGTGTGTTGGTTCCACTGTTCGTCGGACTGATTGGCTTCATGATGATTCCATTTGTCGACAAGAATCCTTCGACCCGTCCCAGCGACCGGAAGTTCGCAATTGTTCTCTATTCGCTCTTCCTCGCCGGTTCAGCGACCCTCACGATCATTGGAGTGTTCTTCCGAGGGAAGGGGTTCAACTGGTCTTATCCGTGGACGGACGGCATCTTCTTTGATGACTTGAAGGACTGGGTCGACTTCGAATGAGCTTCACCGACATGGTCCTGATTGGCGTTGCCTTGTTTGCCATTCTCGGTGCTGTAGGTGCCTTCACAATCGCTTATCGGCAGTCGGAGAAAGACAAAACCGTCGACCCCACGTCCGGGATCAACACGGAGACGCTGCAAGCGGACCGATCCATGGATGGAGTCCAGGTTGAGCCCTTGCCGGAACCGGAAGACGAACCGGTCGAGGAGATCGTTGTCGAGATCGAGCCCGTGGTCCAGCCGGCCGTGACAGCAGTGGCAGTTCTCGAAACCCAGCGGGTGGTGGAGGTAACACCCGAGGAGTCGGGTGTCACTCGGCGACAGTTCTTCAATAGAGCAATCAGTGCGACCTTCTTCGCGTTTCTTGGCATGCAGGGCATTTACTACCTGGCGTTTATGTGGCCGAAGCTCAGTGGAGGTTTTGGATCCGACGTCGACGCTGGCGATATCGGAGAGATTCAGACCGCGGTATTTGCATCTGACGGCTCGATCTTGCCGTTGTTTGTTCCGGAAGCAAAGGCGTACATAGTCCCCGCCCCCTCTTCATCGGTTTCCGAGCAATTCGCAGGACAGAGTGTCGCCACTGACAATCTGATGGCCCTGTTCCAGCGTTGCGTCCATCTCGGCTGTCGGGTTCCGTGGTGTGGCCCGTCACAGGGTTTTGAGTGCCCATGCCACGGGTCTAAGTACAACTCGATCGGTCAGTACTTTGCCGGGCCCGCCCCGCGCAACCTCGACCGTTTTGTAGTCGAAAACCAGAACAGTCGCCTCATCATTCGCACCGGTCAGATCGTGGAGACACCGAGGGCTCCGGCGCTCACCGTGAACTATCCACAGGGTCCGAGCTGTATTGGTGGTGCCTAGTAGATGACTGCCGACATCATCACGATCTTGGCGGTCGTCGCCGGAATCCTTTGGCTCGGTCTGATGGTGGTCTCGGCTCTCCGCAATCGCGGTGGCGAGGAGGTTGCACCGAATCTTCAGCCCGGGATCGACGATCAGCACTTGGAGACCAGACGGCTCGAGAAGGTTCAAAAGGTGGCCATCGCCTGCTCGGCGTTTCTGGCGATCTCTCTCCCCCTCTACTTCCTCGGTGAGACCGACCGCCAGGAAGGTTTTGTCGAGGAGTTCGCCCATGAGTCGATCGAGCGTGGCGAACATCTGGTCGAGGAGTTTGGGTGCTTCAGCTGTCATGGCCCCCTCGGTGTCGGCGGCACTGCCTCTTTCGTGGAGAAGCGGTCGGGTGTTGCGGTCGCATGGGCAGTGCCTTCACTCGATGACGTTCTCTATCGCTACAACGAAAGCGAACTCAACTTTTGGGTGACCTTTGGCCGGGGCAACACTCCTATGCCGGCCTGGGGACTTGCCGGTGGCGGTCCGATGAACGAAGCCCAAGTTGAAGATGTCGTCAACTATCTGACGACGATTCAGATATCCCAGCAAGCCGCTGTTGACAAAACGCCCGCGGCGTTGTCCGTTCAGATGAGTCGCCTTGAAAAGGCCGACGCGACAGTTGAGCAGGCGATCATCAGTCAGGAGCAGGTTGTCGCCGAAGTGCTCCAAGCGCCGGATGACCGAGCCTTCATCGTCCCGGCCACAGAATCGGCTCGAGCGACTCTCGATTCCGCCGACGCCGGCATCGACACCGACGCAGACGGTCTCTCCGACACCGCCGAACAGGAACTCTCCGAGATATCGACTGCGTCGGTGGAGTACTACCGCGAGGTCGATGCCATCGTGCTGGATCCCACTGTCCCTGACTCCGAGAAGGCCGACGAGGCAGTCTCCCAGCTGGAAGGTGCCGTTGAAAAGGACCCCATCCTCAAATTCAATTTGGCTGCCATCGAGTTGATCCTCGCCACCGACGAGATCACAGAAGAGAGCCCAGACGGAGACGGTGATGGGCTTTCCGATGCCGCGGAGGACGAGATTACCGGTCAAATGGCCGAGGCCAGCGCAGCCACCATTCCCAGTTCGATAGCTGAGGTGGAGCTAGATCCCACCAATCCTGAGACTGTTCCCGGTGTTCCCGACCTGGACACAGCGAGCAGTTCGGTTGGTGGAATGGAGTCCACGGCAATAAACACGTCGGTAGCAGTCGACAACGTTGACCGGATTCTGACGCGGCAACAGGAGGGTCTCGTCTTCCTCAACCAGTCGCAGCAGCTGAGGCTGTGGGAGATCAACATCCCCGGTGTCGCAACCGCAATGGAGGTCGGTGAAGAGGAAGCTGAACGGGCGGTGACGTTGTTCAATGCCAACTGCGCCCGATGTCACACTGCCAGTTTCAGTGCTGGTGTTCCATATACCGGCCCGGTCGGCTCGGGTGGGTTCGGCCCGGCATTGTGGGATGGTCGTCCGATCGTTCAGTTCGGCCAGGCGACTGAAGATCCTGAAGACGACCTGCTTGTTCAATTCCTGGTCAAGGGCTCCGAAGAGGAGAAGGCGTACGGCATAAACGGCTTCGGGTCGGGTCGGATGCCTGCATTTGGAGCGATTCTCGCCGCCGAAGACATCGACCTTCTGGCGCGATATCTGAGGGCAAGCAAGCTGGGCGGGATGGAGTAGCAGATGTTCTTCCGCGAGCTATTCAGATCACTTCTCTCAGCCAATCTCTTCGTGACGGGAGTTCTCCTCGTCGCGGCCGCCGTGTTGCTCTTCTACGGTTCGATCTATCTGTTCACCTACACCAACCTTGGGAAGAAACTCGGGTTCTTGGTCACTGGTGCTGCTGTCTTTGGATGGCTATCGATCACGTCGATGCTGTTTGTGATCTACGCCCCACGAGGGCCAAAGCCAGACAACATCGAAGGTCTCAACGCCCTGGAGATCAGGGTGATACCCATTACCTATCTCCTGGTCTCGCTGGTTCTGTTCCTGGTTTTCCTGGTGGCTCTCAACCAATACGAGGAGTCGCAAGAGGGCGCCGTAACCTAAACCCCTCACCTCTCTTGTCTCTCTGTCGTTGCGAAGAGGGAGTGCTAGCCGTAGTAGCTGAGGATTTGCAACTCGGTCGAGAGGTCGACCTGTCGCACGGCAACACTCTCGGGCACCGTGACACGGATGGGGGCAAAGTTGAGGATGGAGGCGATTCCGGCTTCAACCAGATCATCAGAAACCGACTGAGCGGCGGTTGCCGGGACCGCCAGGATGGCCATGTCGAAACAGCCGAAGGTGCAGTCGGACGGCATCTCGGTGAAGTCCTGGATTTTGACGTCACCTATGAGTTTGCCGATTCGGTCATTGTCGACGTCATAGATGGCGACAACATCAAACCCCCGTTTGCTTAGACCGGAGTAGCGGGCGAGTGCCGAACCCAGATTCCCTGCTCCCACGATCGCGACCTTGCGTCGGTTTTCGATACCGAGCTCACGTCGTATCCGGTCGCGTAATGCAAGGGCCGAGTACCCAACTCCCCGTGTCCCTTGGAAGCCAAGGTCGGAGAGATCACGTCGGACGTTGGCAGCGTTCACCCCTGCCGCCGCCGCCAGCGCCTCGGAACTAACCATCTGGTTGCTGCCGTCGACGTCTTCGATAAGCCGTAAGTATCGGGGGAGGCGTGCGACGGTTGCCCGGGAAAGCCCGTTCATGGCAGCGACCATACATCCGTTTTTCGGTCTACCGATTTCGGCCTTCTACCCTCAGTCCAACATGTCGTCACGATCCGTTCTCGTAGTCGGTGGTGGTCCCGCCGGATCCGCTGCGGCCTACTGGCTCGCCCGGGACGGGCACAACGTGACCCTGGTCGAGAAGAAGGAATACCCACGCGACAAGACCTGTGGTGACGGTTTAACGCCGAGGGCAATCCTTCAACTTCAAGACATGGGGTTTGACTTCGACGTCACGGGGTTTCACAAGATCACGGGTCTCCGCTCTTACGCGGGCGACGACCTGATGATCGAAATGCCATGGCCGGATCACAGTCGATTTCCCAACTGGGGTGGTGTTATCCGTCGACGTGATCTTGACGAGCAAGTGGCCCGTCTTGCTGAGAAAGAAGGGGTACAGGTCCTCGAGAAGACCACCGCAAGCCCGCACATCGAGGAAGGGCTGTTGACGTCGGTGGCATTGTCGAATGGCGAAGGCTCGGAGTCAATCAAGCCAGATATCACGATTATCGCTGACGGATCGATGAACCGTTTCGGGCGGGACTTGGGAACGGCTCGTCGTAAGGACTACCCGATGGGGATGGCGGCGAGGGGCTATTACGCCTCACCCAGGTCGGAGGATCCGTATCTGGAAAGTCAGCTCGACATGCGGGATTCTTCTGGTGCCACCATGCCCGGATACGGATGGGTCTTCCCGCTCGGAGACGGCACGATCAACGTTGGTGTCGGCTTGCTGTCGACCTTCAGGCGCTGGAAACACGTCAACACCACTCGCATGATGGACGACTACGTGGCTACCGCTCCTGACCATTGGGAGATCGACGAAGGAGCACGACTGACGAAGCCGCTCGGTGGCAAGCTCACGATGTCATTCTCAAAAAGCCCGCTAGTGGGTGCCAACTGGATCACGATCGGAGACGCCGCCGGTGCGATCAATCCGTGGAACGGCGAAGGAATCTCTTACGCCTATGAAACCGGTCGGATTGCGGCCGAATATGTGGGCGCGGCGGTCGAGTCGGGCGAGACCGGGACGCTGAAACGTTATCCGCAGCGGCTTGAAGACGAGTACGGCCTGTATTACAAGATGTCGCGTATCTTCGTGAAGCTGATCGGGTATCCCTCGGTGATGAGGACACTTGCCCACACCGGTCTCCGCAACCGACCTCTCATGGAGTGGACACTTAAGGTCATGGCGAATTTGTTGGACGAGGATGACAAACAGATCGGAGAGCGCGCGTATGACTCTTTGGCCGCAATCGTTCGAACGCTTCCCACCGAGTAGGCCGCTGGAGAAATTTCGACATATCGCCGATAGCATCTCATCGTGATGAATAAGCCACCGTTGATCGCCTTTGATGTCAACGAAACACTGCTGAGCCTCGCTCCTATCCGGACCAAACTCGAAGGGATCTTTGGTGAAGACCCGCCAATGGGGGAGTGGTTTGCTCGGATGCTGCATGGCTCGCTGGTGGCGAATGCCATCGATAACTACCGCTCGTTCGGCGACATCGGTGTTGAGTCGTTGCTCACCGTTGCGGTGAAACGAGGGCTTTCGCTGCGCGGCGAGGACGCCGTCGACGTGGTTGCAGAAATGTTGAGTCTTCCGCCTCATCCCGACGTGCCTGGGGCACTTGAGCGTCTCCACGACGTCGGTTTTGTGATGGTCGCCCTAACCAACGGTTCCACTGTTGTAGCCACCGACCAGATCAAGAACGCCGGACTCGAGCCCTATCTGCAGCGTGTGATTTCGGTCGAGGAGGTCGGGCGTTTCAAACCCGATCCGATTCCCTATCTCCACGCGGCGGCTGTGATGGGGGTGAGCATCGGTGACCTCACTCTTGTTGCTGCTCACGACTGGGACTGTGCTGGGGCCACGGCGGCTGGAGCCGGAACCGTTTTCGTCAAACGACCCGGGGCGGTGTGGAGTATCCCGGCAGATATGCCTGACGTCGTTGTCGGCGATATAGCGGATCTCGCCGACTTGCTGATCGACTAAAGCTCAGCCAATCCCTCAAGGGCACGGGTCACTTCGGCTTCGGTGTTGTAGTGGACAAATCCGATGCGAACCAAGCCACCCTTGCCGAGGAGTCCCAGGCTCTGCATCACGTTGACTGCGTAGTAGTGACCAGCCCACACGTATACGCCGCGGCTGGCCAGATGAGCGGCAACCGTCTCCGGCCCATGGCCATCGACGGAGATGCCAAATGTGGGGCCACGGTCGGGACCCATTTCGGGAACTCCGTGGAGACGAGCACCAGGAATCTGGCCAAGACCTTCGACAAAGGTCCGGCCGAGCATGTCTTCGTGACCTTCTATGTCGGCAAAAGCCATTTCCAATGACCCCCTGCGGGTAGCTCCGTCTGAGCCGAGGGAGGCGATGTAGTCGACAGCCGCAGTGACGCCGGCAAGTGATTCAAAGCTCTGTGTTCCGGTTTCCCACTTTCCCGGTGGGTCGGATGGTGCCGGGCGAACCTTGTAAGCATCGATGCCGGCGAGAAGGTCGCGACGCCCGTAGAGGACGCCTGTGTGAGGACCGAAGAACTTGTAGACGGAGACAACGAGAAAATCACAGCCAAGTTCTCCGACATCGATGAGATGATGCGGCCCGGCGTGTACTGCGTCGACGAAGACCTGCGCACCAACGTCATGCGCTGCCGCAGCGATCGGCTGGATGTCCACCGTCGTACCCAGGGCGTTTGAGGAGTACGCGACTGCAACGAGTCGCACCTTCTCGTCGATCAGCTCGATGACGGCATCTGGATCAAGAAGGAACGTTTCAACATCGAATTTCGCGACTCGGACTTCCACCCCTCGGTCGGCGGCGGCGCGAGTCCATGGCGTGAAGTTGGCGTCATGATCGAGACTGGTCAGGACAATCGCGTCGTCGGGTCCCCAGTTGGAGGCGAGGGCCCGACTGAGAGCGAAAGTCAGGCTGGTCATGTTCTGTCCAAAGACCACCTCACCCGGGTCACAGTTGAACATGTCAGCCATCGCCCGGCGGGCGTCGTTGGTGACGGTATCGGCAAGTGCGGATGATCCGAATCCGCCGCCGAGATTGGAAACTCCGTCGCGGAGCACCGAGGTCATTGAGTTGATCACGCTCTCGGGAACCTGAGTCCCGCCAGGTCCATCGAGATATGCGACGGGATGTCCGCCCTCGACCCGATTCAAGGCTGGGAACTGCGATCTGGCTGCATCAATGTCGAACATCGACGGGACGATACGTGGTTGAGAATTACCCGACCGTTTGAGGCCGTTCTAAGCTCAGAAACGTGTCACTTGCCGACTATCTCCCTTTAGCCATCATGCTGTTCTTGGCCGGCGCCTTTGTGACTGTGTCGCTT
>Ga0255048_10000737_pt1 | contig 24144 bp, 18 predicted proteins | sample JV7_2_2_MG_FD_183619 | JGI IMG/M metagenome (GOLD analysis project Ga0255048, IMG submission 183619) | Seawater microbial communities from Jervis Inlet, British Columbia, Canada - JV7_2_2 | ecosystem: Environmental > Aquatic > Marine > Inlet | place: Canada: British Columbia | collected 2016-10-06
ACGCATAGCGTCTGTTCCGGCATGCTCGCCTGTTGCAGGGCCGATACGCAATAGCCATCGGTTCCATGGCCCGCAGGGTAGCCCGGCCAGTGGTGATCGCCGTCCGGCCAGAGGCAGTCAATCGATTCCTGGTTGGTGCCGGCACAGGTTGCCGAGCATTGGAGTCCGTGGTTCTCGGTCATTTCGTTCGACCAGGGTTCCGGTTCGGTGGTGCAGCCCGTACCCTTATTCCATTCAAGCTTCGTCGCATTTGTGCTCGCATAGAAATAACCGTCGGCCGAGACCCTGCCATCGTTCGGCACAACCTCGTCCCGGGCGCCGTTCACCTGCAGGACTGGAAGAGCTTTCGTTGGCGCACACTGGTACCCGCGGACAATTCGACCACCGACGAGCGCGACGGCGGCGAGCCAATTTGACGCCATACATCCAACATACTGCGTCATCATGCTGCCGTTACTGAAGCCCGACAGGTAGTAACGATCCCGGTTCACATTCAGATCAGTGGCAACAGTCTCGAACAACTTTTCGAGAAAGCCCAAATCATCGCGACATGAGGTCCACGCGCATCGGCTACAGTCACCACAATCCGGAGGACAGGGATATTTGACAGCATCCGGCGCGCACAATGGACCTTCCGGCCCTTCATCGAGAGTTCCTGAAACGAAATTCCATGAGGTGACTTCCCAGCGCTCCCCTGAAGACCCGTCGGACATGAACCAGGCACCTTGCGGATACACCATGACATAGCCGTAATTCGCGGCGTAACGATTCAAGCCGTTTGTGGTTTCGGCCTCGGATCCGGTTGCGGTGCCACCGAAGCCATGCAGGAAAAATACGACCGGCAACTCGCCGCCGCTTTCATAGCCAGGGGGCAAGTAGATGAAATACTCGCGCTCCAGCCCCTGGTGTTCGATTGTGTGCCGGCTCATTTCGCCGACATCGGCGGTTTCGTTACTCACGATTCCACACGCGACCAGTGCGGTCGCCAAAATCAGGGCGAATGAAATTCCGGACAAGTCAGATATCCGCATCATGAGCAACGGGAATCGGAAAAATAGAAAATTACTGCATCATTTCCTGTCGGCGATAGCCCGCAGGCGGTTCGAACATCGCCGCGTCGATAGCTTCGCTGTGGCTGGATTTCAAGGTTGATTCCCCTTCCAGCACACCGCTGTCGTCATAGTCTCTTGCATAGACCGGATAACCGCCCAGTTGCCTCATATGCGCAAACACTTCCTGTTGTCTGCCCATGAAGCCGGTTCCGGCGGCTTCACTAAACGCGTCGTGCATGCTTTCGAAAAACTTGCCCATTCCGATCATCGCGTCAACTGCCTCCTCGCCGCCCTCGATGTCACTCCATTTAGCCACGCACATCTCGCGTGATTTTCTACCGTCATTGAGGACTTCGTAATATTCGCAGTCATAGCCGTTGATCGTGTCACTTTTGCCTGTTTTCTGAAGTGTGCTGGGCGCCTTCGTCGCTGACTGCAGTGCCGGCATCTGTTGCTTCATCATCTGCTCGGCCATTGCACGTTGATCGGGAGGCAGCGTTTTCATCATCTCGTCCATCTGCTTCATCGCATCGCTGATCTGCGCCGCCATCTGATTCATGGTTTGTTCGTCGATCACGTAATACTCGAGACGCTCACTGTCGGCAACGAGCATTTCGTTGCGATCACTTCGATAGATAATGAGTCCGTCCTCGGAAGAAGATACGGAATCGATCTCGACCCGGAGTAACCCCCCGTCGGCTAACATGCTGGTCGTGCCGACGGCTGGTGGATCAACGTGATATTCCTTGGTCTCAGTCGTCAAGACTGCACCGGCGACTGCCTGATATGAGACAAAGCAAGCGCACAGGAGTGTGAGCTTTAAGGCGGAGCGCATCACAATTTCCCCTTCGTCAATAGCTTTTTGATTAGTACTTCGAAAGTACCGCAGACAGACAGCCATTGCCAGAGAGCAAAACGGGAACGGACTCGGAGTCCGTCCCCATTTCGTCTGGTGTCACCCCGCCTCCCCGGGCTTTGTGCGCGAATGATTCTTTTGAGAATCAACCAAACGGCAAGCAGGGCAACGTAGAGCCCTGAAATACTCATGCGGGTAGACGCTCCCTGAGTCGAAAATCATTCGAAAAATGCTGGTTTTTATGGTCGCAATTTCTCAAATTACTGACTGATTTGACATCATCCGCAAACAAGACTCGTGGAAAATTGACAGTACAATTAACGCTGTGCGACGATTTAAATTCGTTTGAAAAAGGCACACCTGTCGAAAGACAGGGCCGCAAAGCCACCGGTCTAAGGGCATGTCCTATGACAGCGGGGTTGCCAACGGATAAAGCCCGTTACGACAGCTTCTGCCGTCGCAAGGCAATCCCTCCTTCTATGGTCTGCTCCTTGCTCTAGCGAGCTTGTTGGCGATTCCGGTTCCCTTATTCAGGCGACGTGCTTGTAAACCGATCGGAGCCAGCAATGTCAGCCAATGCCAATACCCTTCGCAAGAGTGGCATATTCACCCGCCACAAGATCGCAGAACCCACTGTCGTACGCCCGGTAACTTTCAGAGATCTGCAGGATTACCTGGATCCCTCGTCGAATTATTTGCCTCCTTTCCGACCGCGGGGTGCCGGCAGTTCGTCCACCGACTGTTCTGCTTCGACGGCGGGAACCGTGGTTGATATGACCGGCATGGATCAGATCGTCAAAATTGATCCCTCAACCGAGACCGTATCCGTGCAAGCAGGATTGCGACTGCATCAACTGGTCGACGCTTTGGCTCAGAACGGTCTCGAACTGATGGGAAACTTCGATTTGATGAACCGGACAGTGGGCGGCGCAGTAGCCAGTGGCTGCATCGGCCCGTCGATCAAAGGCGCCGGCGCGCTTTTTGCCAAACAGGTTATCAGCATGAAAATTATCACGCCCGCCGGCAAATTCCTGGACTTGACTCAAAAGAAAAGGAATATCCTGAATGCGTTCCGTCTCAGTTACGGCATGCTCGGCATCATATGCATGGTGACGCTCAAGGTTCGTCCGATCAGGCCTTTCACCGCAACGCACAGGCGATGCACGATCGAACAATTTGCCGCTTCAGCGGACAGGCTTTCTAACGCGAATGTTGGATTGAAATTTTATTTGCTCCCGTTCAGGGATCGCGTCTATCTCGATTTGCGAACCCTCAGCCTGGATCCTCGCTCAACGCACTCGATACCGTGGAGGATAAAGGACTGGGGTGAGAGTACTGTCCTGCCCAACGTCTTCAAGTCGCTCAGTCGCATCGTCCCCATAAATGGCGTTCGCTACAGCCTGATCGACACAATCAGCGAGGCGACCCAGGGGCTGGTCAATAATCGACTGGTATCCTCGGGTGACAATGCTGCGACGCAGTCTCTGTGCATGAACGGTCCGAATGACACGAGTCGTTTGCAATACTCGACCTGGTGTTTTCCGGCAAGCGATTTTGCCATCGTCGCCAAGGCGTATCAGAACTTCTGCCTGAAGAATTATCGAAATACGCGTTTTCGCTGCGACATGCCGGCAGTCGGCTTCTTGCTGCCCCGCGACCGATGTGCACTGTTGTCGCCAACCTTCGATGAGTCGATGTTCGCACTCCGTGCCGTATCCACGCCATCCCCGGGTTGGGAGGACTTCGTAATCGATTTCGCCGAATTCGCCCAACACTGGGGTGGTTCGCCCTTCTTTAACCAGACGCGAAGCATGGAGCCTGACTACGCCCGGCAGGCATTCGGCAGCAGGCTCGATTTCTTCAAGAAGATTCGCCGCCAGCTGGATCCTGCCAATCGCATGATGAATTCCTTTCTTTCGCAGTATTTCCTTTAGAGATAGTGATTCGCCCGTCCTGACGGGCGAATTTCAATCCAAAAAGCCATTTCATGCATCTAATGGAGTGAAAGGCCGAAATTCGGGCCCGGAACCGATAGTCCGAAATCAGCCTTTTGGGTCAGCCAGACGGGTATCAGGCCGTATTATTGGAAAATAGTTTTGAGGCCATTGTGACCGCAAGCTGTGTAATTCATTGAAAATTAGGGGAAAGTGCGAAGGCCGGGTCGATATCAGGGGTGTTGCGTTATAGTTATCTAGTGTTATACTCCACTACAACACTATCAGACCCGGGACGTCCACCGTCCCACTTCAGGTGAAAAAATGAATTTGAAGAGACTTGGGCTGCTGGCCACGACGGCAGCAATGACAGCTTCGCTTTCCGCTTGCGGCGTCGGTGAGGCCAAATCATCCGATTCCGCCGAGGCAGCGACAGCGACCCCTTTACCGGTCGAAGTTTCTCTGCCCTCGACCGCGGACATTTTTGCGACCTATCAAAGCACGACGACGATCAGATCGGATGCGGAAGCGCCGGTACTGGCGCGCGTTTCGGGCGAAGTTGTGGAAATCCTGGTCGAGGAAGGTGACAACGTCGAAGAAGGGCAGTTACTGGCCCGTTTGGACGGCGAGCGTCTGCGGCTGCAAATGATCGAGGCAAAAGCCAATCTCGACAAGACTGCCAAAGAATACGAGCGCTATGTAGAGCTTCATGAGCGCGGGCTGGTAAGCGCCTCCACTTTCGAAGGCCTCAAATTCGATGTGGATGCACTGAATGCGTCTTATGAGCTGAAGCGCCTCAATTATAATTACACCAAAATTCGCGCGCCGATCTCAGGCGTGGTTTCCTCCAGAGACATTAAGCTTGGGCAGCATGTAATGGCTGGGGCAGCGACCTTCAAGATAACCGACACGCTGGTACTCGTTGCTTACTTGAGCATCCCGCAGACCGAACTATCGAAGATCTCCGCCGGGGACACGGCCAGGGTTCGTGTCGATGCGATGCCGGAAGTCGAGTTCAGTGCAGTGATTGCCCGAATCAGCCCGACGATCGACGCTCGCACCGGTACATTCCGGGCCACGGCGTCCATCGATAACCTGGAAGGCGAGCTTGCGCCCGGCATGTTTGGGCGATTCAATATTGCCTACGAGCTGCACGCCGATGCGCTTCTGATACCGTCAGTTGCTGTGCTGGAGGAAGACAACGAGACCGTCGTCTATGTAGTAAACGATGGTTCGGCAATGCGCCGGGCGATTGAGGTAGGCATACAGTCGGATGGTTTGGTCGAGGTGCTCGATGGCCTCGATGCGAATGATCAAATTGTCGTTACCGGTCAAGGTGGCTTGCGAGACGGCGCCAAGGTTCTGGCGAGTCAAGAAATGCAAGCAAGCTTCACCGGTTAATAATAAAGAGCAAGTCCCCTGCCAGAAATCGACATGGGGGAGCTAAGGGAGACGGAAATGACGGCAGGGCGAATTTGGCCGGTTGCGATTCTTGGCCTGATTTTGCTGGCCAGCTGTCAGTCGGACGCAGTGTCCGACGGCGCTGCAGATGCGGACGCATCGGAGGCTGAAGAATCCGAAGATGACGCTCCGGCTATCCCGGTTGAAACGGCGGCAGCAAGCCGCGCCGATATCTACGCAATGTATTCGGGCACAGCGCCCATCGAGGCAGATGCCGAAGCGGGCGTCATCGCCAAGGTTGCCGGCGAGATCCGTGAGATTCTGGTTGAGGAAGGTGATGACGTAACCACCGGACAGTTGCTCGCTCGCCTGGACGGCGACCGGTTGCGCCTCGAACTAATGCAGTCAGAAGCTAACCTGCGCAAGGCGCAGCGCGATTACCAGCGCAATGTCGATCTCAAGGATAAGAGTCTCGTCAGCGCGGGCGACTTCGAGAAAATCAAGTACGAAATGGATGCTCTCGAGGCAACTTATAATCTTGCCAAACTCGAACTCAGTTACACCGAAATCAGAGCGCCCATCGATGGCGTTATCGCCGAACGCTTTGTGAAGGTCGGCAATACGCTCGATGTCAACGCTGTCACGTTTCAAGTGACGAGTTTGGAACCCCTCATTGCTTACCTGCATGTCCCGGAACGGGAGTACCGGCGAATCGCTCGGGACCAGACTGCGGTCATAGAAGTCGATGCGCTGCAGGGAAGCGAGTTTCAGGCGACAGTTGCCCGCATCAGCCCGGTCGTCGATCCCGATACGGGCACATTCAAGATTACTGTTGAAGTATCCGACCCGACGCGGCGACTCAAGCCCGGTATGTTTGGGCGTATCAACATTGTATATGACATGCATCCGCAGGCGTTGCAGGTTCCGAGAAGCGCAATTATCGACGAGGCCGGTGAAACGTCAGTATTTATCGTCGAGGACGAAAAAGCTGTGCGCAGACTGATCAAGACAGGCTATGCAAACAACGGCCATATCGAAATCGTCGATGGCCTGACTGGCAGCGAGAAACTCGTTGTTGTCGGACAGGCGGGACTCAGGGAAGGGTCGAAGGTCTCGATTATCAACGCGGTAGAGGCCGAGGAAAGTTCGGCCAACAACAAATCGACCAAATAAGTTCCAATATCAAGTGATATCGCAATGCGCCGTCTGATCGAGATCGCAACTGAACGTCGTGTCACGATCGTGATGTTTACGGTCGCCATCGTATTGTTCGGGCTGGTATCGTTATCCCGTCTGAAGGTCAACCTCCTTCCCGATATCTCCTATCCGACGGTCACCGTGCGCACCGAACTGACGGGTGCAGCCCCGATCGAAGTTGAAAATTTGCTTACGAAACCGATCGAGGAAGCCGTTGGCGTAATCCGCAACGTAAGGCTCGTAAGATCCGTATCGCGCACGGGGCAGTCTGACGTGACTCTCGAGTTCAGCTGGGGCACTGATATGGATATCGCGGGCGTCGATGTGCGGGAGAAAATCGACATCCTGGACCTCCCGATCGAGGCGCAACGACCGTTGCTGCTTCGTTTTGACCCGTCGTCCGAGCCCATCATGCGCCTGGGGCTATTAAAAAAAGGCGAGGATGATCAAGACGTTGAGACCAGCGATGTCGGCCTCAAGGAACTGCGGCGACTCGCGGAAGACCGAATCAAAAACGACCTCGAAGCTGAAGAGGGTACCGCCGCAGTCAAGGTAAGCGGCGGACTCGAAGATGAGATCCAGATTCAGATCGACCAGCAAAAGATTGCTCAGCTCGGCATCAGCATTCAGCAAATTGCGCAGCGTATCCGCGCCGAGAACGTGAATCTCTCGGGCGGGCGCCTCGAAGAAGGTAACCAGCGATTCCTGGTTCGCACGATCAATGAGTTCCAGAGCGTCGACGAGTTTGCATCTGCGATCATTGCCAACGTCGCCGAACGACCGATCTATCTTGGTGATGTCGCATCTGTCACTCGTGGCCACAAGGAGCGCGAGGCCATTACGCGGGTTAACGGCACGGAGTCGGTCGAGCTCGCAGTTTATAAAGAAGGTGATGCCAATACCGTACAGGTGGCGAAGCGGATCGAACGACGCCTTGAACAAATTCAAGAATCATTGCCGGATAATCTGGAACTGATCAAGGTTTACGATCAGTCGAAATTCATCACCTCAGCGATCAACGATGTGACCACGGCGGCGATATTCGGCGGCATTCTTGCGATTATCGTGCTGTACGGTTTTCTTCGGGATTCTCGTGCGACTTCGATTATCGCCGTCGCAATTCCGGTGTCTGTCGTTGGTACGTTCCTGTTGATGTACGCCAACGATGTATCGATGAACATCATGTCACTCGGCGGCGTCGCTCTGGCCGTGGGCATGCTTGTCGATAACGCCATCGTCGTGCTGGAGAACATCTTTCGAAAGCGAGAACAGGGCGAGGGCATTCTGGAGGCTGCGAGAAACGGTACCGCAGAGGTTTCCGGCGCTGTCGTTGCCGCCACATTAACCACGATTGCTGTCTTTTTCCCGATGGTCTTCATCAGTGGCATCGCTGGACAGTTGTTTCGCGATCAGGCACTGACCGTCACATTTGCGTTGTCCTTTTCCCTCATCGTCGCGTTGACACTGATCCCGATGCTGGCTGCGTTGGGCACCGGTTACCGCTATGACGACGTAAAAGAAGATACAGCGGCAGGCTGGTTCACCAGGGCTGTCGCTGCTGTCGTCCGGGCCATCGCCTGGGTATTCGACAAGATCAAATGGCTGTTCTGGTTGATCCTGTGGGCGCCGGGCTGGGTGTTGCAACGCTTTTACAAGGCTGTTGCGGCCATCTATCCCGGTATGCTTCGCTGGGCCCTCCGGCATCGCGGCACGGTGGTTGCGGGCGCCACGGCGATATTCGTGGGAACGATGATGCTCGTACCGAGGCTCGGGACCGAATTGATTCCGCAGCTTTCGCAGGGCGAATTCAATGTCGATCTGCGACTGTCTCCGGGCTCACCGCTTACCGAGACCGATCGTGCAATTCAGGCAACGCAACGTGCTACCCGCGATATCGAAGACGTCGAATTGAGCTTCTCGGTCGCTGGAACCGGCAATCGACTGGATGCCAATCCGGTTGACGCCGGAGAGAACACCGGCACACTCAGCATCACAATGGCGCCGGGCTCCGGTCGCGCGCAGGAAAACGGCGCTATTGAAACGATGCGTCACGCACTTGCCCGCCTGCCCGGCGTGCAATACGAGTTCAGCCGTCCCGCACTGATGAGTTTCGCCAGCCCGTTGCAAATAGAGGTATCGGGATACGACCTGGAAGCACTGGCGACAGTCAATCAGGCGATCATTACCGCCATGTCGGCGTCCGACCGGTTTACCGATATCAAGACGACGGTCGAACAAGGCAATCCGGAAATCCAGATCGTGTTCGATCAGGAGCGCGCCGCCAAACTGGGCCTCGCCGTTCGCGATATCGCTGATCGCGTTGTTGCCAATGTGCGCGGCGAGCTGGCGACGCGCTATACCTGGCGAGACAAGAAGATCGATGTACTGGTCCGTAGTGTCGATACGCGCCAGGCCAGTGTCGAAGATTTACGCATGCTGATCGTTAACCCGACTGCCGAACGGCCGGTTACGCTGGAATCGGTCGCAGAGATCAAAGTATCCCGTGGACCATCCGAAGTGCGCCGCGTGGCACAGGAACGGGTTGCCCTGATTAGTGCAAATCTGGGCTACGGCGATCTCGGAGCGGCGGCTGTAGAAGCACGATCGATCATCGATCGAACGCCAATGCCGTCCGGTGTAACAGCGATTGTGTCCGGTCAAAACGAGGAAATGCAGGACTCGTTTGAGTCGATGCAGTTCGCATTGGCGCTGGCCGTGTTCCTTGTCTACCTGGTGATGGCATCTCAGTTCGAATCGCTCATCCATCCCCTCGTCATCCTGTTCACGATTCCGCTCGCCCTGGTCGGCGCCGTGCTTGCCCTGTTCCTGACCGGCACCACCGTCAATGTCGTCGCATTGATCGGCGTCATCATGCTTGCGGGTATCGTGGTCAACAACGCAATCGTATTGGTGGACCTGATCAATCAATTGCGTGCCAGCGGAACCGGGAAAATTGAAGCCATCATGGAAGCAGGCAGCGCACGATTACGGCCAATTCTGATGACTACATTGACCACCGCGCTCGGACTGCTGCCAATGGCGATCGGTTTTGGCGAAGGTGCAGAAGTACGCACACCGATGGCGATCACTGTCATTGGTGGGTTGCTGGTATCTACCCTGCTTACTCTTCTGGTTATTCCTGTCGTGTATTCATTGCTCGATCGCAAGAAATGGCCGTCGGGCGTTGCCATCGGCAGTGAAGCCGCTAACCCGGCGAGTGGTTGAGAGGATGCGGAAATGAAGCACACTGAAGTCGCACTTCGCCGCCCGATCGCAACGACTGTGATCTTCGTGGCGCTCGCGCTGGTCGGACTGATTGCATCAAGACTGTTACCACTCGAGAAGTTTCCGGATATCGAATTTCCCGGAATATTCATCCAGATTCCATACGAGGGCTCGACACCCGAAGAGATCGAGCGATTGATAACCCGGCCGATCGAGGAGGCACTTGCGACTTTGTCCGGCGTCGAGCGCATGTATTCCTCGTCCAGGGAAAACCAGGCCGAAATATTCCTGCAGTTCGGCTGGGACGAGAGCATGGGCGCCAAGGGGATCGAGGCGCGCGCCAAAGTGGACAGCATTCGGCAGAATCTTCCTGATGACGTCAGACGCGTATTCATATTCACGGGGTCCCTGGGCGATCAGCCGGTGCTTCAGCTCAGAATATCCAGTGAGCGCGATCTGTCGAACAGCTATGAGATGCTCGAACGCCTGCTTACGAGGCCTATAGAACGACTCGAAGGCGTATCGCGCGTTGATCTTCACGGCGTTGATCCCCGGGAAATCCGCATCCTGCTCGATTCCGACCGGCTCGCCGCCCATGGTGTCGTCATCAACGAGCTGCGCGAGCTTCTTGAAGGCAGCAATTTCGCGGTCAGTGCGGGGCGCATTACCGACGGGGGCCAACGCTTCAACGTGCGGCCCCGTGGCGAGTTCGCCTCGGTCGAAGAGATCGGCGACATCGTCATCGACGAAAACAACCTTCGACTTCGCGACGTCGCCGAAATCGCATTGCGAAGTCCGAACAGAGAGTACGGACGCCATCTTGACCGAAACTATGCGATCGGCGTGGCGATCAGCAAGTCCACCGGATCGAACATGGTCGACGTTACCGACCGGGTGATGGCGGAAGTCGAAAAAATCAGTCGTCTGCCACAGATGCAGGGCATCAACATATTCGATCTGGACAACCAGGGCAGCAGCGTACGCGAGTCACTTTCCGATCTGCTCACTGCCGGCATGATCGGAGCACTATTGGCCCTGCTCGTCCTGTACCTTTTTCTTCGGCAGGTGACCACGACTCTGATCGTCACGGCTTCGGTGCCGTTTTCGCTCACTATCACGCTCGGCGTTCTGTACTTCGCCGGACTCAGTCTGAACATGCTTACCATGATGGGGTTGATGCTCGCCGTCGGCATGCTGGTAGACAATGCTGTCGTCGTGACCGAGAGCATATTTCGGTACCGCAACATGCATCCTGACAAGCCCTTCGAAGCAACCTTGTCCGGCGTAAAAGAAGTGGGCCTCGCGGTCATCGCCGGCACCGCCACCACGATCATCGTCTTCATTCCGATCATGTTTGGAACGAAGACCGACATATCCGTATTCATGACTCATGTCGCAATTACCATCATCGTCGCGTTGCTGGCGTCATTGCTGATCGCACAAACGCTTGTTCCAATGCTCGCCGCGCGCGTACCACCGCCACCACAACCGAAAAGCAAGGCGTTAATGAGCCGGCTGACTACGCGCTACGTCCGAAGCTTGAAGTGGATTCTCGTCAGCCCGTGGAAGACATTCGGCGGCATCATCCTGATCTGCGTAATCGGCGTGATGCCGCTCGTGCTGGAACTCGTTAAATTCGATGCATTCCCCCAGGAATCCGGGCGACGGTTATTCATGCCGTACCATGTCGAGGGGCAGCATCCACTCGAGCGCGTCGAGGCGACCGTCGATACGATCGAGGAATACCTTTTCTCGCGCCAGGAAGAATTCAATATCCGCTCGATCTACAGCTACTACGACAGGGGCCGGGGTGAATCAACCATATTGCTGACCGACGAAGACGATGCCACGCTGTCGACAAAGGAAATCATTAAACGTATCGAAGAAGATTTGCCGACGATAGCGATCGGTAAGCCGAGTTTTCAATTCGATCAGGAAGGTGGTGGAGAAGGCTTCAGCCTGCAGGTATCCGGGGACTCAACCGCACGATTGAACGATCTTGCAGTGGATCTTACGCGAACGCTGGGATCAATCGACGGCCTCAAGGATCTGACTACTGACGCTGAATCCGGCGAACGTGAAGTGCGCGTCAGCGTCGATCGGGTGCGTGCGGCGGCGGTCGGACTGACCGTCGAAGAGATCGCGGGATCGATCGCAATCGCCATGCGCGGGCAGAACCTGCGCGAGTTCCGCGGCGATCTCGGCGAAGTCGAGGTTCGGCTGGTTTTTAGAGACGATGACAAACAGAGCGTCGAGCAACTCGGGAATCTGCCTCTTCAGGCGGCAGACGGCAGACGCATCACGCTCGGCGCTGTGGCCAATTTCCATCTCGGCTATTCGCCTGCCACGATCCGGCGCGTGGATCGCCAGACGGCTATCGTCATTTCGGCAAATCTCGAAGAGGACAGCACGCTCGAAGAGCTCAAACCCAAGGTTGAGAGCCTTATGGAGCAGTTCGAGCTTCCGCCCGGATACAACTGGAAGTTCGGGCGAGGATTCGACCGGCAGGACGAGACCCAGCAGATGATGGCGATCAATATCATGCTTGGCATCGCCTGCATATTTCTCGTAATGGCAGCCCTGTTCGAATCTCTGCTATTTCCGTTCTCGATCATTTTGGGATCGATCGCGTTCTCCATTTTTGGGGTATTCCTGTTCTTTGCTGCAACGGCAACTACATTTTCCTTCATGGCATCGATCGGCATCATGATACTGATTGGCGTTGTGGTGAATAACGGCATCGTGCTCGTCGACCACATCAACAATTTGCGGCAGGAAGGCGTGCCGCGAAACGAGGCAATCGTCGAGGCCGGCCGTGATCGACTGCGTCCGATTCTGATGACGGTCGCTACGACTATTCTCGGTTTGGCGCCGCTTGCCGTCGGCACCACCCAGGTCGGCGGCGACGGCCCCCCATACTTCCCGATGGCGCGCGCCATCATCGGCGGACTCGCATTCTCCACGATTGTTTCCCTGCTCGTGGTTCCTGCCCTTTACGCCTACTTCGACACGCTGTCCGCCTGGGGCAGGAAGGTCATGCGGACGGCCAGAGGCAATGAAGTCGCCCGTCAGGACGGGCTCCAACCAACAGCAATAGAATCGTAGGAACCCGCCCTGACGGGCAATATTGCAATTACGGAAAATCGGTTGGCGTTCGGTACCAGTCCGTAGCCTGTTGAATCGCATGACCAATTTGTAACACCTTCCAATCTTCATTCAGCCGGCCCGAAAACATCATGCCGACAGGCAGTCCGCCATCTGTAAATCCGCAGGGAACAGAGACGGACGGCTGGCCCGTGAAATCAGAGATGCCGGTGTTCTTCCAACCGTGTCGCCGGTAATCCTCCGGTCGTAGATCGATCGGCGCAGCAGTAATGGTTGCGGTCGGTGCGACGAGCACATCGCATTCCGACATCAGCAATTCGGCGGCCTCCGTGAATTCCCGACGAAATTTTTGCGCTTGAGCGTACCGGGCCTCGGAGATGTTCCTCGACTCTGCAAGTCGGCCGCGAAGTTCTTCGCTAAATCCGCCCGGATTCTTCTCAAGATTCTCGGCGTGCACAGCGAGTGCCTCCGCGAATGTGATGCGTGCCTCCCGTGACGCCTGTTCGACATTCGGAAGATCCAGTTCGATCAGAGACGCCCCCAAGCCGGCTAATGTTTCCAGTGCGGCGTCTACGACGTCAATAACGTCCTCGTATCCTTCGAAGAAGAAGTTGCGAACGATACCGATTCTCAATTCATCGATAGTAACGCCGGTGCATTCGTATTTGTCCTCGCCCGCGAGCGCGTCGAGCAGCAGTGCAGCGTCTTGGACGGTGCGGGTCAGCGGCCCAACGTGATCCATCGTCGGCACCAATGGTTGCACTCCCGAAATGTCAACCAGTCCGAAACTCGGCTTATGCCCGACGATGCCGCAGCAATGCGCCGGTTGGCGAATCGAGCACCCCGTTTCGGTACCAAGCGCAGCAAATGCCAGTCCTGCCGATACCGCGGCCGCGGAACCACCGCTCGATCCTCCCGGGTCGCAGTTGGTCGCCCAGGGATTGCGGACTGGTCCGAAAAAAGGATTGATGCTGGTGTTGCCATAAGCGAACTCATGCAGCCCTGTCTTACCCAGCAACACTGCTCCCGCATCCAGCATGCGTGTCACCGCTGCTGCGTCGTAATCCGGAATCCAGTTCTCGAATAATTTCGAGCCACAGGTTGTGCGAATGCCCTTCGTCGCAAAGAGATCTTTCACGGCAATCGGAATGCCGTGAAGCGGACCCCGATCCTTGCCCTCGCGCAGTTCCACGTCCGCTTTCTTCGCCTGTTTGAGGGCAAGCTCAGCAGTGACTGTGATGAATGCGTTCAGCGACTCGTTGTGTTGCCCGATCCGGTCGAGCATTAGCTGCGTTAGTTCAGTCGAGCTTATCGACCCGGATCGGAGCTTTTTTCCGACGCTCGCGATTGTTTCGTAGTGCAGTTCCAAGCAGCAACAGTAGCATCAGAGAAATCATCCACCAACTGGTCGCACCGCCGCCACCATGGACGACAACCACCGGATCGTCGAAGTGCGGAACGTCCCGGTTTGCATCTTCCAAAGGCAGGAAACCGAGTTCGGAAGTGTCCCATGGTCCGAATTCGGCCAGGAACGCGCCGTCGAAAGTGTCGAAGAGCTCGATGAGAACATCGTACTCCCCCGTTGGGTACCCGGATAGCAGCTCCGTTACCAGCACGTATTCGTCGTCGCTTGTAGCACCGAATATCGGAAACGATTCCGTGACTGCCACTTCGTTCCAGGGGCCGCCCTCAAAGCTCAGGTACACGACCGCGTATACATCGGCAACGTCGTAGTAGGTGTCGGCGTCGAAGAGGAGGTCCATACCCCAGTAGTAGCCATCGAAATCGTCGTCATTGAAGAGAATGATATCGGCAGTGTAGAACCAGAAGTCGTTTCCGGCGGATTGATTCGCGCTGGGTGAAGACCGTGTCCCGCTCAAGGTCAGAGCTTTGTAATTGCTCTCTGATTTCTCGAGCTTGGAGTCTTTCTCCCTGATTCGATCGGGGTCGCCTCGCAGGCTTCTTGACACGCGGATTTCATCGGTATTGCCTGACGTTGCCGCAGCTTCCTCTGCGGACAGCGCAATCCTTGCGGCGCTGAGAAAAAGTATTGCTGACACCATTCCGATGTAGAACTTGCGGGCCGGGCTGTTTCTTCCATTTACAGCATTCATCTCGTTCACCTTTCGTCGATATGAAACATTCCTGGTGCCATTAAAGCCCTTCAGCGCTGAATCCCGACTGAACCCTGGACTCGAATTCGTTCATGAAGTGTTCAGTTTTCTCCCCGCAGCGACCGATTTTCGTGCTGTCTCCCGTCTTACTGGAAAACGCTTACCAAGAATGTGCGCCCAGGAAAGGAGGAAACGAGATGAACAGGACCAATCGCAGCTTATTTATCGCGCACGCAGCCTTTTGGGTGGTGGCGCCGGCGTACAACACCCGATCCCCGTTACGATCAAGAACTATCAGGTCGTGCTCGAAGCCGAAGCAGAGAATCCTGAAGACGAAGAAGACAGGTTCGAGGCGATTTTCAGCATCGAGCTGCCACCGTGGGAGATCTCGGTAACCATTCCCGAGGAATTCACCGATCTGGGTGACACTTTTTTATCGGACGCGATCAGGTATTTGCAATCGGCGATGACTGATGAAAATCACACCGTCCGCGAAGCCGCCGCAGAATGGTTAACCGAACTCGCGTGGCAACGCGAATGACTCGAAACAGGATACCGCCCGAAAACCTCTTTCTTTAAACTGAATAATTGTGACACCATAGCGGCCGGCACTATCTTCCAAATATTCCTTATCGTATGTCACAGCAACCAGCAACAGATTCGACTGGTACGGCCATCGCGTTCCTGCTCTTGGGAGTGGTGGGCGGACTGGGTCTCGACCTTTGCGCCAAGGCAATACTCGCCGATTATTCGCTGGAGCAGTTTATTTTCCTGCGTAGCATATTCGGATTGCTGATATTCATCTCGATGATGCGGCGCTATGGCGGCGTCCAGAACCTCAGGACAAAAAAGTGGCAATGGCATTTACTGCGCACGCTGCTTGCGTCCGGCGCGATGTTCGGTTTTTTCTTCGGGCTGGCACGAATGCCGCTCGTCAATGCGCTTACCCTTGGCTTTACTGCGCCGCTGATGGTTACTGCGCTATCCGTGCCGTTCCTCGGTGAACATGTCGGCTGGCGAAGGTGGACTGCGGTCGTCTTCGGCTTCATAGGTGTGCTCATTATCCTGCGTCCCGGCGCCGGCCTGATGACGCCCGCTGCCTTCGCCGTTATCGCGGCTGCCTTCTGCTACGCCTGTCTGGCCATAACCGCACGCAAGCTTTCCACGACGGAAACGAGTTATTCATTGTCCGTGTATGTTATTAGTGGTCCCCTGTTGTTCTCAGGACTGCTGTTGCCGGGCAACTGGTCTGCCCCGACAACATCGGGATGGATACTGTTCCTGACTGCAGGCGCGTGCTCCTCAATCGCCTGGGTAGGAATTATCGGCGGCTACCGCCGCGCATCACCCGCGATGCTCGCGCCATTCGAATACATCGCTCTTATTGGCGGCGCGATTGCAGGATATTACATCTGGAATGAAGTCCCGGACCGATGGGTCGTGACGGGCGCGATAGTCATCATCGGAAGCGGCCTGTTCGTTGTCTATCGAGAGCTTGGCAGCGCGCTATCGAACAGGTATCTGCGTGTCTTCACCGCCGCAGGCACCGCAGCCCTCGCCCGTCGGGGGAGACGCAAGCGCGCAGCTTCAACTGAATAGCAGCCGGACGTCATTGGCCGTTGCAAGCCGCCGGCCGGCAGTGCGTGCATGGCCGGCGGCCAGCTCCACCAGCGCCGCATTGTCGGGAGCCTCGCTTCCATCGGGCATGACCATATTGTTTTCGAACCCAACCCGCGCATGCCCGCCCGCTGTCGCCGCTCCTAGCGACACTTCATCTTCACGCGGCCCGAAACAGCAAACTGCCCAGGGAATACGATCATCACCGAGAGCGCGCCGGTATTCTTCAATATCCCCGGGATCGCCATAATCTGTTGTGCCGTATCGCCCAAGCACCAAAAGAACGAATGGCAGATCATCATGAAATAGTCCGCGCCCGCGCAGGTCTTCGAACCATTGCACTTCATCGGGCGAATATAAAATGTATTGGGGCATGACTTCATTCGACTTCAACCACTCGAAAAAGTGGCCGGCTTCATCCAGGTCGTTCCGGTCCGGCACCAGTTCGCGCAAGGCGATCGAGACGGCTTCCGGCCTTAGCTCTTTGACAACCGACATTTGCTGCTCCGCCGAGTAAACGCCAACGGCTTCGGTCGTAACCTGTATGACGAGCCTGTCTCCAACCTGATTGTGCACGGCATCGATGGCCGCCCGGTAGCGTTCCGCATCCAGCGTGTGTCGACCCGACTCATCTCTTACATGCAGGTGGAGGAGTGACGCACCACAGTCGAGTATTGCCTGCGCGTTTACCGCGAGTTCCGCAGGTGACAGCGGTATGCCAGCATGATCTCTTTTGCCTCGGCGTGCGCCATTTGGCGCCGACATGACTATGAACGGTGTATCAGTACTCACGTATTGAAGACCGTATCGAAGATCGTCCCGAGCTTGCCCGCCAGTTCATCGAGATGCTGTGTCTCGACGATAAACGGTGGTGCAAGCATTATGTGCGCGCCGCGCTTTCCGTCGACCGAGCCCGCCGCCGGATAGCAGATGAGCCTGGCGTCCATCGCTGCTGCTTTGAGTCTCGGCGCGAGTTCATCTTCGGCGGGGAATGGTTCTTTCGTTTCCCTGTCGGCAACAACCTCGATACCAGCGAACAGGCCGCGGCCACGGATATCCCCGACGTTCGGATGATCGCCCAGGGCACTTTGCAGCACACCGAAGAATTCGTGCCCCATTGAAACAACATTCGACAGCAGGTCTTGTTCATCGAGGCACTTTTGCACTGCAACGCCGGCGGCACACGCCGTGGCGTGCCCGATGTAAGTGTGCCCGTGCGTGAATCCACCAGGCAATGAAGCAATGTTGTCAGCGATGTGACCTCTTGAGAGGGTCGCAGCGATCGGCTGGTACCCACCGCCAAGTCCTTTGGCCATCGTTACAATGTCGGGCAGCACATCGTCCTGCTCGTGTGCGAAAAAACTGCCGGTTCGACCGCAGCCGCACATCACTTCATCGGCTATCAACAGCACGTCATGTTTATCGCAGATTCGCCGAATCTCCCGAAAATAGTTATCGACCGGGGGAACGGCACCCAGACTGGCACCGACAACCGGCTCGGCGATAAAGGCAGCTACGTTTTCGGCACCAATCTTCTCGATGGCCTGTTCGAGTTCGCCGGCGGCACGGAGACCGTATTCATCATCAGACTCACCGGCATTTTGGTGACGGTAGGCATAGCAGGGCGAGATGCGCGGCCAGTCGTACAGAAGACGCTCATAATGCGCACGGCGCGAAAGGTTGCCCGTGACTGACAACGCGCCGAGTGTATTGCCGTGGTAGCTGAATTGCCGGCTGATGACGATCGTCTTCTCCGCAGAGCCGAGCGCCTCCCAGTATTGCCAGACGAGTTTCAATGCGGTCTCGTTGGCTTCTGATCCACCGGATGTGAAGTAGATCCGGGCGCCCTTCTCGCCAAAACGCGACGCCAGCCTCTCGGCCAGGGCTTCCTGCGACTTATTGGTGAAAAAGGCCGTGTGTGCGAACGCCAGACTGCCGATCTGGTCCCGGACAGCGGCAACAACCGCCTTATTACCGTGGCCGAGGCAGGAAACGGCGGCACCGCCGCTCATGTCGAGGTACTGATCGCCGGATTCACTGTACAGGTACATGCCTTCCCCGCGAACTGCGACAGGATATTCGTGTCCAAGATCGCGATAAAATACTGATGACACGCCGGGTCTCTCCTGACTTATATTTGCCCGCCCGCTTGCGGCGTCTGTACTATAAACAAAAACAAGCAAAGGAACTCTCCGTGTACCGAATGATATTGCTACCTGCACTTCTCCTTTTCGCATTGCCTGTCTGCGCTGGCGCAGCGGAGGCGGACGACGTCATGAAGTTCGTGGACTCACGCTACGAACAGACTTCCGCCCTTGCGCGGGACCTGTGGGAGTTCGCGGAAGTCGGCTATCAGGAGGTCAAGAGCAGCGCGTTAATCAAGGAGGCACTGGCTGCAGAGGGATTCGAAATCGAATCGGGAATTGCCGGCATACCCACCGCATTCGTTGCCTCGTTTGGCACCGAGGGACCCGTGATCGCCATCCTCGCCGAGTACGACGCCTTGCCCGGCATCAACCAGGACGACCTCCCGACTCGCAGCCCGATCCAGGGCAAGGCTGCGGGCCAGGCCTGCGGGCACAATCTGTATAGTGCCGGCTCCGTCGGGGCGGCGATCGCCGTCAAACACTGGCTCGAAGAGACGGGCACGGAAGGCGTGATTCGCCTTTACGGAACACCGGCCGAGGAAGGCGGTAGCGGCAAGGTCTATCTGGTCAGAGACGGAATATTTTCCGATGTCGATGTCGCCCTGCACTGGCACGGCGCAGGTGAAAATACCGCGGCGGCCCGTACAACACTTGCAAATCGTTCCGCCAAATTCCGCTTCCATGGTGTCTCAGCACATGCCGCTGGCTCACCGGAGAAAGCACGTTCCGCGCTCGACGGCGTCGAGGCGTTCAATCACATGATCAACCTGATGCGCGAGCATGTGCCGCAGGAGACCCGTATTCATTACGTCATCACGAGTGGCGGCAGTGCGCCGAATGTGGTGCCGGATTTTGCAGAGGTTTTCTATTATCTGCGACATCCCGAAGCTGATATCGTAAAGGAACTATGGGTCCGCCTCGAGCAGGCAGCCTTGGGTGCAGCACAGGGTACGGGCGTGACGGTCGACTGGGAAATCATCCACGGCAACCATCCCATACTTATTAACGAGACGCTCGCGAAGATGATGGATTCGAAGCTTCGGCAAGTCGGCGGTGTCGATTACGACGATCGGGAAAGGGCTTTCGCTAAAGAGTTGCACCCGACTTTGATAAATCCGGATCACGAACTGGGCACCGAAAGCGAAATACAGCCGTACGAAGTCAAGCTCGGTTACGGTTCCACCGACGTAGGCGATGTCTCGATGACCGTACCCACCGTGGGGCTCCGGACAGCAACCTGGGTCCCTGGCACTTCGGCACACAGTTGGCAGGCCGTTGCCGCCAGCGGCATGAGCATCGGCTTCAAGGGAGCACAGGTCGCGGCCAAGACAATGGCACTGGCCGCAATCGAACTCTTCGAGAGTCCCGAATTGCGTGCCGATGCCAGGGCGGAGTTCGACGATCGGCGCGGCGAAGACTTCGTTTATGAGGCTTTGCTCGGCGACCGCAGCCCACCGCTTGACTACAGAAACTAGTTCCGTCGAGGGAGATCAGTCCGCGGTATTCTGATCCGCGATCAATTGGCGCAACTCGCTCAATGTTGTCTTGATGCGTGTCGCATGCTCGTTGCCCATTCGCATCAGCAACTTCTGGCCGCTGGACAGACTTTCCAGATCCATATCGGCAAACTCATAGAGGACATGGGGTCTCACCACGTTGATTGGATCCTCGACAACGGGTGTCGCCAGCAAATGATCAATTACCGCAACCAGGCGATCGTTGAAGTAGGCGTTCGGATATCCCAAATCGACGTAGGCCTTCTGAAACAGCGGGTAGAATCGCCCATACACCTCTGTGAGTTCATTCAGATCAGCATTGGTCACCAGATTCACAAGCACATCGTAGCGACGATAACTGTCCACACTGATCCTGAATTCGGTGCTACTGATCGCTTCCGCATCGAATGCACCGGCCAGGCCGGCGACCGGCCTGATGCGCTCTGCAACGTGATCTCTTGGCAGGTTATCGACGGTAGCAACGATCCGCGGAATCAGGTCTGTGTCCGCCAGCATTTCCGCTACTATTCGTGAACCCAGTACATCGGCCAACGCAATTTTCAGATATTCGTCGCTCTGATCGAGCGACGGCAGCGTCACCAGATCTCCACCCGGCCCGGTGGGAGACTCGACTTTCGGAAACGGATGTAGCGGATCTTTGGGGGCTTCTGCCACCTCTTCGACAGCAGGTGGCGGCGGCTCAACAAGAGGCTCCTCCTGGTTGATCCGGACCCAGTAATAGACCAGCGCTGCAGCGACCCCGATCGCCAGCAGTATGGGGACATAAAATTCAGTAGATTCCTCACGCATCGAACTTCCATCATAACCGTGTCGGGCCCGACCTTCAGCTACTCCTGCGCAGGTCGGCAGAAGATAATTATCCCGGTACCATTAACAAAATAGGGGGCAGACCCCGTTCCGGAGGACCGAAGATGGCACATATTACTGCAACACTCACCGAGGGGATGGTTGTTCGATTATCCAATGGCCGACACGAATGGACAGCCGATGAGCCGCTCGAGGCAGGCGGAACAGATACCGGGCCAAATCCATATGAACTCTTGCTCGCGTCGCTGGGTGCCTGCACCTGTATTACGATCTCATGGTATTGCCGTAACAAAGGCCTGCCTTTAGAGTCCGTCGCCGCCAGTTACGATTTTTCAAGAGAGCATGCTGCCGACTGCGAGGACTGTGATATCCCGGATAGAGGGTATATCGACAAGATCACGAGCGACGTCCGGATCACCGGCGCGTTCGATGATGCCCAGAAGAAGCGCCTGGCGCAGATTGCGGAGCGCTGTCCCGTTCACAAGACGCTCGCGCACGGAATCGAATTCGAGGACCACGCCACATTTAGTTAAACGGCAACAGACGTAGCAGGTACACGCCCAATCGAACAAATGAATGGTCGACCGGTCCAACTACTGTCCCATGGAAGGCGATTGTTCTATATTGATTATTACAACAGCCTAAAGACCATCATGTGCATCCGAAACGGATTCCGAAAAAGGTGGCAGGAGAAACGACATGGACATAACCTGGATCAAAGTGGTCGTCCTGACCCTTGCCGAATGTGTGGCACCAGAGGGCAAAACCGTCTGCCAGGAACAACAGGTTCAATACTATTTCGTCGACGATGTCGAATGTCAGAAGGTGCTGGAACAGTTGATCGACTACAGAGACGGATTTGAAAACGTGATCGTCAACAAGGATGACTCCAGTTGCCAGCCGGCTGCCAAAGACCTGCAGGTTTTTGGATCCAGATCCGAAGCGGATGCGTATTTTGCAGATGCGGGAGGCCTGGGCGTCATATCAGACGAGCCTTCGGCGAAGGATTATCTGCAAGAACGGCATGATCTGCGCCTGGAGAGCCTGCACGCCTGTGATGATGAGAATCTGGTTACGCCATGCCGTCGTGGAGATATCATCATCGAAAGCATGACGGGAAATAAGACCGAGGTTTGGAAGCAAGGCGAGTAGTTTCGCTCAACCCGGCCAGGGAATCACCACTCGAAGCTCGGAATCGGAATGTCGCTGTTCTTGTAATAGTCGCGCCATTCGAGTTCGGGATCCTCGGCGCCAGACAAAACGATATCCGTGAAAATCGAGTACGCAGTCGGTGCGATGGATGCCAGGTTTTCATCGAACGCGGGCGGTAGCGCTATTTCCCTGCGGTAGATATGTTCGTAGTTAGCACAGGCCGCATGCTTGAATGGCATGAACCAGTCATGCTCATCGTTGTAGTCGCCCAGTTCGTGCCGTGCAGCATTGAACGTTTCCAGGAACCAGTACGACTGCCAATAAGATCTCTGCACAGATTCCCAGACGCTATCGAAGGTCGGCGCATCCGCTTCGCCATAGAGCTCCGAACGAAGTTCGTAGTTGTTCTCGGCAATTTGCACGAGATGTTGCGTCAATTCCCCGGTGATGCCCGGCTGCGAGCGCAGATCGCTCGGATCGGTTTCCGGCGATGGTGGAATCACGAGAACTTGAAATGACGCGAACTTGATTACCGTCGCTGCGAGTTTTTCCCGGCAGGTAGCAACCGGATCGAACGCGTTACAGATGTCATTGATGTCCAGGAACAATTCCCGGGCGAGAGCATCTCTGGCGTCGTCGCCGATAAAGTCTCTCAGCGGTATGCCGTCATAGATCTTCGAGGACCTGTCGACCGTTGACAGAAACACCGGGTTTTTGCGTCCCGTCTGTACAGCCGTTCGGTGCCGAAATAGCTTGCCCAGGCGATTTGGCATGCTTTGATATTACCAAACCGGCGCGATCAGTTCGCAGCTAATTTGGTCGGACCTTGCGAAGGTGATATTCGAAGGGCTCCCTGCGGACATATCGGTTATTGATCCAGAGAATGAGCATTCCTTCGACGATGCGGGCGTGACGTACGGGCCCAAGGTCTATCGGCTCGAGGCCCATGCCCTCCACCAGCCCTGCGACAAAGCGTTTGGCATCGGCGCTGTCGCCAACCAGCAGGATCGATATTGGGCCGCCGGATGACTCCGGGTCGGCCATCTGTCGCCAGTTCAGTGAATTGAAGGCTTTGACAACATACGCATCCTGGGCCCATCCCTGAATCAGTTCGGCATTCGAAGTCTCCACGCTCATCTCGAATAATCCGTCTTCGCCCCGGCGCAGCGGATTAGTCGGATCGATTATTATTTTACCGGCGAGGTCGCCGAGACTCTTTGTAACCACTTCGATTGCGTCGCCGGGAACCGCAAGGACCACGACATCGGCATCGGCCACGGCGTCGGCCGGTGTCGTCGCAGATGCCCCATGGCCGGTGTGCTCGATGAGAGCCCTCACTTCATCCCGTGACGGGTCCCGGGAGCCATAGATGATGGTATGACCAAGCCTGGCGAATTGCGGACCCAGCCCGGTCGCGACCTGACCTGTGCCGATGATGGCGATGGTTTCAGCTGAGGCTTGCGCCGGCAGAATCATACCTGTCATCAAAACGAATAGTGCAAAAACCCTAAAGACAGGTTCGCTCATATCATGACCTCGTCGCGGCATTAAGTTGATTCTATATTCGTGACTGCCGCAGCCGCAACGCGTTACCGATTACCGAGACCGAGCTGAAGGACATTGCCGCAGCCGCGATCATCGGGCTTAGCAACATTCCGGTAATGGGATACAAAATACCGGCTGCGACTGGTACACCGAGCGTGTTGTAAGCGAAAGCGAAAAAAAGATTCTGCCGGATGTTGCTCATTGTGGCCCGACTGAGTTTGCGGGCACGGACGATGCCTCGCAGATCTCCCTTGACCAGCGTCACACCAGCGCTCTCCATCGCGACGTCAGTACCCGTTCCCATTGCGATGCCCACGCTGGCCTGTGCAAGGGCCGGTGCATCATTGATGCCATCGCCCGCCATGGCGACGATTCGACCATCGGCCTGCAAGTCTTTTACGACATGAGCCTTCTGCTCCGGTAATACTTCGGCGATGACATCGTCGAGCTTCAGTTTTCTGGCGACAGCCTCCGC
>Ga0255048_10000740_pt1 | contig 24110 bp, 25 predicted proteins | sample JV7_2_2_MG_FD_183619 | JGI IMG/M metagenome (GOLD analysis project Ga0255048, IMG submission 183619) | Seawater microbial communities from Jervis Inlet, British Columbia, Canada - JV7_2_2 | ecosystem: Environmental > Aquatic > Marine > Inlet | place: Canada: British Columbia | collected 2016-10-06
GTGTGCCCCCGATGTGGTCTCCATCTTCAGTCTCTGGCGGGCTGTGTCCCGAGTTGCGGCGGGTCGATTCGGCGGGCCAACCAGTGTGCGTGCCACACAAGCCTTCTTGGGTTCGAATCCCTCCCCCTCCGCCGCCAACCTCGTTTGCACATCGTTGGTACGCTCGTCGGATGTATATCGATCCACACCTGTTCCGGGACGAGGCAGTCTCCGACGAGACACGCTCATTCAACGCCGGACTCAAGCAACTGTTGATGTCCCAACCGCCAACATCCCAGTTCACACCCGAACAGATCAGGTCCGCTCGACGGGAGGGCAAGAGCTGGATGGGGCCCGTCGTGTATTCCGACAAGGCAGAGACCATCACGATCGACGGTCCCGGTGGCGACCTGGATCTGCGTGTCATCGATACAAGCAACTCCAAGGGCGTCTATCTCCACCTCCACGGCGGGGGGTGGGTCCTCGGCGCGGCCGACCTGAGCGACGTAGGCAACGAGGCGATGGCCGTCGCGGCCAACGTGACAGTCGTCTCGGTTGATTACCGTCTCGCACCCGAACATCCGTACCCGGCCGGTGTCGAGGACTGTACCGCCGCCGCGATCTGGCTCATCGACAATGGCGAGGCCACCTTCGGGACATCCCGTTTCGCGATCGGTGGCGAGTCTGCCGGCGCCAATCTTGCTGCCGCGACGCTTCTGCGCACTCGCAACGACATCGGGTACTCGGACTGGACAGCAGCCAACCTCGTGTACGGCTCATACCTCCCGCATGGGACGCCTTCGGTACGGCAGTGGACCGAGGAAGGCCTCATCCTCGAACCTGACACGATGTCCTGGTTCGGCGGGCACTATGTCGGCGGGCAGAAGATCGCAATAGACGATCCCGACTTCTCCCCGCTCTACGGCCGACTCCACGACATGCCTCCCGCCCTGTTCTCGGTCGGTACATGGGATCCCCTTGTCGACGACTCCGTGTTCATGGCAACCCGCTGGCTCACCGCAGGCAACGTGGCAGAGCTCGCCGTATATCCCGGTGGCGTTCACGGCTTCGACGCCCTGCCCATCTCGATCGCCGCAGAAGCACGGGACCGCATGCACGATTTCATCGCGACCTCGGTGAACCGAACATCGTGAACTGTGAGCCGTGAAGGGTCACTACCCTTCACGTACCGTGCTAGGTGGGGCACTAGGGGTGCCCTCTATCCGAAAACCTCTTCATGCGGAACTGAATCCCCGCCTGAGGGTACGAGGATGTCGGGTCAGCGCTGGCTCGGTCGATGTTGATGACAAGGTCCCGTTACGGCGGAGCGTCGTGAATCGGGTCAGGTCCGGAGGGAAGCAGCCCTAAGCGGGTCAGCCCCGGGTGTGGCGGGATCGCCTTGGAGGAGTCGATCGTCCAGAACGCGCCGATGTCCGAACACTCGAAGGCGGGTGCACGGTTTCCCTGGTGTCCTCCCTTCTGGGGGGACCAATGTCAGCCGTGCTTCGACAGCAATGCCGCCCATACGAAGCCCATGGGGCCGAGCCGCCAGGTCTCCTCAAGTTCAAGCGCAGCATCCGCCAGCAGAACCTCAGGGGGCGGGTGCCTGTCAAGTGTGTGGTGGAGATACGCATACTCATTCCTGGCCCCGATGGTCATGCCAGCGAGGGGTAACACCACCGCAGTGCCCACACGGTGAAGCCTCGACGTCGCCTTCCCGACCGGGCGGCCGAGATCGATGATCCCTGCCATTCCACCTGGTTTGAGCACGCGTGTTATCTCATCCATCGTCTCGTCGACGGAGTCGAGGTTCCGAAAGACATAGGCGCAGAACACCGCGTCGAAGGTTTGATCGGCGAACGGAAGGCCCTCCCCGACGGCCACAACACGTGATGGTGCGCCGTTGAAAGACAGCATCTCGGGGGCCGGGTCAAGCGCGACAATCTCCCTCGTGCCGAAGATCTCGTTTGCCGCACCTGTGCCTGCGCCGAGGTCGAGCAGGCGACCCCCGGGGAGGCGGGACACCACGGTGTTGCGCCACTTTTGATCCTGTCCGAGCGAGAGAACTGTGTTCAGCCTGTCGTACCGCGACGCGATGTCCGAGAAGACCTTGCGATTGCTCATTCGGCGGTGAGTACTTCGAAGCCTGTGTACGGGACAAGGGCCGCAGGGATACGGATGGAACCGTCCGCCTGCTGATGATTCTCGAGAAGCGCTATGAGGTGACGGGGTGTCACGCCCGTGCCGTTGAGCGTGTGCAGGAACTGGTTCCTTCCTTCGTGGTCCCTGAAACGGATCTTCAGCCGCCGCGACTGGAAGTCGGTCGTGTTCGACGTTGATGTGATCTCGCGGTATCGCTCCTGGCCGGGGAACCAGGCTTCGATGTCATACTTCTTCGCCGCCGATGACCCAAGATCGCCGGCGGCAACGTTCACGACGCGATACGGCAGCTCGAGAGCCTGCACCAACTCTTCCTCTCTGGCAAGCAGGAGGTCGTGCTCATCCCCGGAGACGTCAGGATGCACGAACGAGAACATCTCGGCTTTGTCGAATTGGTGAACACGGAACAGTCCCCGCGTGTCCTTGCCGTACGTGCCGGCCTCCACCCTGAAACACGTGGAGAACCCGACATACCTCAGCGGTAGGTCGTTCTGATCGAAAATCTCATCGGCGTGCATCGCCGCGAGCGGCACCTCAGACGTCCCCACGAGATACAGGTCGTCCTCTCGGACCGAATACACCTGCTCCCTGACATCCGGGAAGAACCCGGTACCGAAAAGAGCGTCCTCGCGCACGAGCACAGGTGGCATCACCGGCGTGAACCCATGACCGGAGAGGTTGTCCACGGCCCATCGCATGAGAGACATCTCGAGCAGGGCAAGTTTGCCCTTCTTCAACCCGAATCGACTGCCTGAGATCTTCACGGCACGCTCGATATCGATGACGTCGAGCGCTGAGCCGAGGTCGACATGATCCTTGACCTCGAAACTGAAATCTGTGGGTTCGCCGAACCTGCTGATCTCGATTGCGTCTTCTTCTTCGAATCCGTCTGCAGCGGATGGGTCGGTCATGTTCGGCAACGTCACCCACACGGCGTTGAACTCTTCGTCGAGATCGTCCGCTGATGCGAGCAGCGCCTTGTACTGCTCAGAAAGCTCTCCTGCCTCCGCGATTGCATGCTGTTTGTCGGCACCGTCGAGCGTGGGGATCGATTTGCTGATCGTGTTTTGCACACTGCGAATCTCTTCAGCCTTCGTCCGGCTCTCTCTGCGGCGCACGTCCAGGGCAAGAAGGGCGTCGAGGTCAAGTTGGATGCCACGCCGTCCCAGGGATGCGGCGAGCGCCTCCCTCTCCTCTCTCAGGTGCGCAATATCGATCATGTCGCGAGGTTACCTTCCGAGCGCACGATCGACTGCTACGGATTCCTCGGGCGAGAGTTCCTCGACTCCTTTGCCGGCGCGAATCTCCTTTGCGTAGAACACAGTCTCTTCGCGTGTAGAAAGAAGTGTGAGGACAAGGCCTTCACCTCTCTGGTTCAGAAGAGCGATCGAACGCGACTGGTTGCCCGTTATGTTGCCGAAAGCGTTGTAGGCAACAACACCTATGTAGCTGACCGCAAACGGCAGACGCCCTTCGAGCTCGGCCACACGCCTGGAGACGGCATGCCCCGAAGCGCTGTTCGCCTTCGAACGCTCGTCGATGGCATGTAACAGCGCCACGACGTTCCCGTCCTCCGGGACGGCGTCCACCTTCCTGCGGACGGCTTGGATCTGAATCGTCTGCCAGATCGCAAGCACCACGGCAAGGAGAAGGGCGACAATGAGCGCTCCATTCATGATTCGGCCCTCCAGATGAAGTTCATGTCCCAACCATCGTTGTCCGGATCGATGTCATCTGGGATTGTGACTGTGACCTTCACTTGATACAAACCGCCCGGGGTGATGCCCACATCCGGGAACGTGACCGTAGTCGAAGCGCCGGCGGCGAGGTCGGCCACCGTCTGTGAGTTTGTGACGGTCATGTCGGTGTCGAAGTTGAATACCTCGAGATTCACGTCGACCGTCGGTTCATCCTCGTTCCCGAGGTTCGACACGACGGCCTGAATGTCAAGTGACGTCGTGAACGGCACCACAGGTATGCCACCGCTCTCGGCAACAGGCTCCGGAATGGTCGTTCCCGAGACACCCACATCACGATGCGGACTCAGAACGTAGGAAGTCTGGATACGGAGAACAAGTGTCTGGGAGTCGTACAGAAGCGGGTCCTGGACGTCGGGATTGATGTAGAGAACAGGCATGAACGACTGGACATCGGTGTCCTCCGGTGCATCGGAGAGTGAGTCGAGAAACAGCGAGTGAGCCATGTCGCCGACACGAAGCTGGTCGAGCGCGGCCTGGAGCTGTCCCTGAGCTCCTTCGACGAGGACACCGTCCATGATCGCCGTGATGGTGGCGTGGACGGCTGCCGCACCCTCCGACCATGACGCCGATGCCGTCGTCATGGTCCCGTAGCTATCGCCTATCAGAGAAGGGACTTCAACATCGAGGAGTCCGTTCGCTTCGACCGCGGTGTCCGAGGCACCCTGGAGTCGACGAGTGAGATCCTGTCTGTCGGTGACGCCGATAGACGCAAGAGCAGATTCGAGTTCCGCGGAAGCACTTGCATGAAGATCGGACGACTCGTCCGCAGCCGCGAAGAACTCAACTGCGCCCCGTTGTTCCGTCTGGCGGGTCACCAACAAGGCGATCACTGCGATGATCGCTACCAGAGAAACGACGATCAACAGCCAGCGCCGTCTTCGAAAACGACGGTCCGACCGGTAGGCCCGATACGCCATAGTGCGCGAGGAGGGACTTGAACCCTCACGAGTGTTACCTCACAGGAACCTGAATCCTGCGCGTCTGCCAATTCCGCCACTCGCGCGTGGAAACGGAAGGTTACAGGGAAAGGGAGAACAGAGCACAGACGACAGAGGGCAGAAGACCGAGAACCGAGGACCGTCCACCAGACCTCGGAAGCGGCCGCAGCGATTGACCCCGAAACAAGGCATCAGCCGAGCGGTTCTGTCTTCTGCTGCGAGCGCAGCGAGCGGTTCGGCGAGGGAGCGCAGCGACCGATCCGCAGCCGGTAGGCTGCCTTCCATGAACCTTGCCAGGGGACTCGAACGAAGATTGGAGAAGCTCGTCGACGGAGCAAGCGCCTCCGTCTTCCGGGGGAGCATGCACCCGATCGATATCGCCAGCAGACTCGTAAGGCAGGTCGAGTTCCTCTCCACGGAGACTGTGGTTGGCACCGAGGTACCAAACGACCTGATCGTTCACATGAACTCGTCGGACATCGACGAATCCGTCGACAGGGATGAGCTGATCGAGGAGCTCATCAACGTTGTTACCGAAACTGCGATCGAGAGAGGTTGGAGGCTCGTCGGTCCGGTTCGGATTCAGATCGTGACGTCGGGTTCCGTACCAAGGGGAATCCTCGAAGCAGAGGGGATGAGTAGGGTGGCGTCGACGCCACCGTGGGGACAACTCATAGCCGACGACGGATCGGCGGTGCTCGCGATCTCGATCAACCGAACGCTGATCGGGCGATCTCTTGACTGCGACATCCGTGTGGCCAATCATGAAGTATCACGCCATCATGTCATCATCTTCCGCGAGGATCGAAGCACGATGATCACAGACCTCGGCTCAGCCAACGGAACGTTTGTCAATGGCGTTCGGCTTGCGGAAGAACCGGCCCCCATCAGTGCTGGAGATACGGTAGCGCTCGGTAACTTCTCCTTCACGTACCGACCCCTCTTCTGACATGCCCGCCCTGTTCTTCAGCATCATCAAACTGCTCTTCCTCGCTCTCCTATTCCTCTTCCTGTGGCAGATGGCTCGTGCGATCCGCAGCCACGTCGGATCAAACCCGGGTACACGAACCGAAGGAACGGCGGGTGAGCTGGTGGTCCTCACCGGCGAAAGTGAGACCGATCGCGTGCGTATCAGGGCCCATGGCCACGTGATCGGACGTTCTGCAGATGCCGATATACGTATTTCCGACCCATACTCATCAGAGTTTCACGCACGAGTCGGCATGCAGGATGGTCAGGTCGTGGTACACGATCTCGGCAGTACGAACGGAACCTATGTGAATGGACGAAGAGTGACGAGCCCAACTTCCGTTACGCGAGGCGATACCGTGCAGATAGGCAAGACGATTCTCGAGGTGAGATGAACTACGTCTGGGGCACGGCCACACACGTCGGAAGGGTGCGCGACGGCAATGAGGATTCGGTGTTCCCAGAGTCCTCTGGCTCTTCGGAAGGACCGGTCATCCTGATGGTGGCCGACGGTATGGGTGGCGCTGTCGCCGGAGAGATCGCCTCGAGCATCGGTGTCGAAGTCGCGTCAGCCCCCGGTGCTTCCGATTCGGTATCTCCCGAAGATCGCGTGCTCGCAGCCAACAAGGCGGTTGCCGATGCCGTCGAGGCCGATTCGTCGCTCGCAGGAATGGGAACCACACTCACGCTCGTGAGGCTCAATGAGGATGGGACCATGGATCTCGCTCATGTTGGAGACAGCCGTGCTTACCTTCTGCGTGGCGATGTGATGCATCAACTCACAACAGACCACACGTTGGTGAACGAGCTGATCGAACTCGGGCGCATCACACCCGAAGAGGCCGAACGCCACCCACATCGCCATCTCATTACGCGGGTGCTCGGACTCGGACCGATCGGCGTAGACACACAGCACATCGAACTGGCGGACGGTGACAGGATCCTGCTGTGTACCGATGGCCTCACAACGATGATCTCTGATTTTGGCGTGCAACAGATCCTGGCCGCGGGCGAGGGTGTCGAGGCAACCGTCTGGGCGCTCATCGAGCATGCAAACACCGCGGGGGGCGTCGATAACACAACCGTCGTGGTGATCGACGCAGCCTCATGACCCGAAGGGCTGAGGTCGGCCTCATCGTCGCCGCTGCCCTTCTCGCAGCGATCGGTGTCGCGATCGTCGAGTTCACGCACGGCGACTGGCTGGGTGCACAGGCCGCCCTGACCTTTCTTGCATTCGTCGCATCGTTCGGCGGAGTTCATCTTGCAGCAACCCGCTGGGCGCCCGGTGCTTCGAGCCTTGTGTTGCCGATCGCGTCCTTCATCAGTGCCATTGGATTCATCGAGATCTACCGGCTCGATCGCCAGCTTGCCGCCCTGCAACGTTGGTCGCTCCTGGTCGCGGCGGCAGTGAGCATCTTGCTTCTCTGGGTGATCAGGAACACCGGCGTTGCGGTGTTGCGCAAGTATCGATACGTCCTACTCGCGGCAGGATTCGGGTTCCTTCTCCTTCCGCTGCTGCCCGATTCCTGGCCGATGCACGGTGCCACGATCAGCGGCTCGCGGCTTTGGGTCCGCATCGACATTCCCGGCACGAGTCAAGTCCTGAGCTTCCAACCAGGCGAGGTCGCAAAGGTGCTCATGACCATCTTTCTTGCCTCGTACCTGGCGGAGCGGGCCGAGGCCATGGCAGTCGTTCGTCGGAGGCTCGGACCGTTCAAGTTTCCCGAACCTCGCCACCTCGGACCTGTGGTGTTGGCCGCAGGAATCGCCTTTCTGGTACTCATCTATCAACGTGATCTCGGTGCCTCACTGCTGTTGTTCGGGATCTTCATCGGCATGCTCTACGTGGCGACGGGACGGTCGTTCTATGTGGTCGCAGGAGGGTTACTTGCGGCTGTGGCCGGGTTCGCCGCGTATTCGTCGTTCGATCATGTCCAGCGGCGTATCGAGGCATGGATCGATCCATTTGCGCATTACCAGGACGCTGGCTACCAAACCGTCCAGGGCCTCTTTGCGATGGGATCCGGTGCTCTCACTGGCTCAGGCATCGCACTCGGACGTCCGGACCTGATTCCCGCCGCAGCCACTGATTTCATCTTCGCAGCGGTTGCGGAGGAACTTGGTCTGGCCGGCTCGCTCGCAGTGCTCGCCGGCTTCGGCCTGCTCATCGCTGCGGGGTTCGGGATCGCGATCCGGTCGCGAGACAGGTTCCGGAAGTATCTCGCAGGGGGGCTCACGATCGTTCTCGGACTTCAGGCGATCATCATCCTCGGCGGGGTTCTCCGGCTTCTCCCGGTGACCGGGATCACGCTTCCATTCATGTCCTACGGCGGCTCCTCGCTGCTTGCAAACATGGCGATCCTCGCGCTGCTTCTTCGCGTGTCCCACGAGGAACGGCTATGAACGTTCCGCTGAGACGAGCCGCCTATGCGATCCTCGGCGCATTCGTGATCCTGATCGGTACCGTGACGTACATCCAGGCAGTCGAGGGACCCAATCTGCGGGACGATCCTCTCAACCCTCGCGTGGTCGCTTGGAGAACTGGGAGACAGCGTGGACCCATCGTGTCTTCCGATGGCACGCTGCTCGCCGTCTCCACAGCTTCCACGAACGATCCGAAGCTCTACGAACGTCGGTACCCAGAAGGCGATCTGTATGCCCACAGCGTGGGATTCACCTCCGTACTCTTCGGCTCGCGGGGAGTTGAACGAACTCGTTCGAGTGACCTCGTGTCGAACAGGGACTCCACGATCTCGGGTGTTCTCAATGGTCTCCTCGGGGGTGACACGAATCCGCGCGGCGTCCGCCTCACGCTTGCCCATGCGCTCCAGGAGGTCGCCGCCGAGGCCCTCGGAGATCAAAAGGGAAGCATCATCGCTCTGGATCCGACCACCGGGGCCATCCTTGCAATGGTTTCGTACCCGCGCTTCGATCCGAACAGCCTGATCGGCTCGGACGCCGGCACCGCGGGGGAGGCGCTGGAAAGCGATCCTGACGAGCCGCTGAGAGACCGTGGTATCGACCAGACATATCCTCCTGGTTCCGTCTACAAGGTCATCACCACTGCCTCCGGTCTTGATACAGGACTCGTGAGTCCGTCAAGCGAGTTTGCGGATCCTGTCGCGCTCGAGCTCCCGGGAAGCAACTCAACGATCCAGAACTTCAACGGCAAGGTCTGCAACAACGGAACCGCCGTGGAATTGGCGTTTGCGTTCGTGAAGTCCTGCAACACCGTGTTCGCACAGTTGGGCATGGATCTCGGCGGGAACCAGCTCGGCTTCACGTCTCAGGCCTTCGGATACAACCAGGAGGTACCGTTCGAGTTCAGCGTGCTCCCTTCGGTCTTCCCCCCACCGAGCACGATCGAAGACGATCCACCCGCGACGGCTCAGAACGCCATCGGGCAAAGAGACAACAGATCGACACCGCTTCTGATGGCGATGACTGCAGGCGCAGTCGCAAACGGTGGAAGCATCATGATCCCGTTTCTCGTGGAAGAGGTGTTCACGTCGGTTGGATCCGTGGAGCAACACGCAAACCCCAAGAAATGGCGTCGCGCGATGAGCCCTGCATCTGCGGCCGTGCTCTCGGACCTGATGGAACAGGTCGTGATCTCCGGCACGGGCAGAAAGGCCGCAGTGCCGGGGATACGCATTGCCGGCAAGACGGGAACCGCGCAGGTGACAGGGAAAGCACCCCATGCGTGGTTCATCGGTTTCGGGCCTCTGGGCGCAACCGTGGACAGCCCCCAGATCGCAATCGCTGTGGTCGTCGAGTCCGGCGGGGACTTCGGCGAATCGGCCACCGGTGGCTCCGTTGCGGCCCCCATTGCCCAGAAGGTCCTGTCCGCATTCTTTGGGATAGCAGAAACCGGATAAGACACGTCTGACTTCTGGCAACTAACTTCCGGTTTTTGCCCTTCGGCTTCTGTTCCAGCCCCTTAAGGGGTTGCGGCGCTACCCTCTCGATCGTGGAAGAACGTGTGCTTTCCGGTCGGTACCGGATCGTTCGGCATCTCGCCAGGGGCGGGATGGCGGATGTCTACGAGGCAGAAGACACGCTGCTGGGTCGCTCCGTTGCAGTGAAGCTGCTGCATGCAAATTTCGCTTCAGACGACGCGTTCGTTGCGCGGTTTCGCAGGGAGGCGCAAGCCGCGGCCAACCTCTCGCATCCCAACATCGTCGCGATCTACGATTGGGGAAAGGACGAAGGCACGTACTTCATGGTCATGGAACTCATCCGTGGTCGAACACTGCGCGAAATCGTCAAATCCGAAGGTTCGCTCCTTCCCAGAAGATCTGCTGAGATCGCCGCCGAAACCGCGGCGGCACTCTCGGTTGCGCATCAGCACGGTGTGTATCACCGCGACATCAAGCCGGGCAACATCATGATCACCGAGGACGGCTCCGTGAAGGTCACCGACTTCGGTATTGCACGAGCCCTCGACGACTCGGAGGAACTGACCCGGACCGGAGCAGTGATAGGGACCGCGACGTACTTCTCGCCCGAACAGGCGCAAGGACTTCCGGCCGATGATCGCTCCGACGTATACAGCCTCGGCATTGTCCTGTACGAGATGCTCGCTGGTCAGCCTCCCTACACGGGTGAGAGCCCTGTCGCTGTTGCGTATCAGCATGTATCTGAGCTCGCCCCCGCCCCCGATTCGGTCAATCCGGACGTCCCCCGAGAAATCGCGGCCATCGCCGAGCACGCTATCAGGAAGAAACCAGAGGACAGGTACCGAACCGCTGATGAATTCCGAACCGATCTGCTGCGATATCTTGGCGGGAACGAGCCGATAGCGGCAGCAGCCCTCCTCGCTGCCGCACCAACCGCAATGATTGCAACACCAACTCAACCGGCGCCACTCGTGGGGGATCCGCACTCGACGAGGACATTCGCCGCACCAGCCGGAGAGCGAAGCCAGGCCGGATACTGGGCCGCCGTGGGGGCTCTCATTGTCATCCTTCTCCTTGGCTTCTGGCTTCTTCTCAGACTGCTCTCCGGCGGTGAGGCTGCAGTCCCAACCGTCGAAATCCCCGACCTGACCAACGTCCCTGCTGAACAGGCCTTCGAGACTCTGGGGAATCTGGATCTCAAGGTGCGCTCTGTGCAGGAGAACAGCGAGGAGGTCGCTGTCGGCCTTGTGATCCGAACCGATCCGCCTTCTGGATCGTCCGTCGAGCCCGATAGCTTCGTCAACGTAGTCGTTTCCTCCGGTCAGGAGGAATTCGGTATTCCGAACGTGATCAACGAGAACGTCGACGTTGCTGCTGCACGCATCGAAGCACAGGGCTTCGAGGTCGGGGCCCGCGTGTATGTCGACACCGATGATGTCGATGAGAATCTCGTTATCTCACAGAGCCCAGAGGGTGGCTCGACCGCTCCGCCCGGGACAACCGTTGACCTGATCGTGTCGGCTGGTCCTTCGTCCATCGAGGTGCCGGACGTATCCGGCAAGTCCTCCGAAACTGCGATTCTCGAACTGGCGCGCGAAGGATTCGAGAATATCGAGACACAGGAGGAGTTCAGCCCGGACGTGCTTCTTGGCTTCGTCATCGAGACCAACCCCGCGGCGGGGCAGACCGTGCCGCGTGAGGCAACAATCATCATCTTGGTCTCTCAGGGACCACAGCCGGTTGACGTTCCGGACCTCGAGGGGAGAACCCAGGCTCAAGCCGAGCAAGCTCTCAACGCGCTCGGGCTCTTCCTCATGGTCAGCCCCGATACCGTTGAGGTGTCGCTCTCGTCCGGACTGGTCGGGAACATCGCCGAGCAGGATCCAACGGTGGGAACCACTGTCGAGGTCGGAACCAGTGTCACGGTGAAGCTCGGAATTGTGCAGAAGGTGACCGTTCCCAACGTGTTGTTGAAGGACCTCGCCGATGCCCAGGCCGACATGACCAACGCCGGTCTCACACTCGACCTGACCGGAACCGAGATCACGAATGACCCCACCAAGGACAACACGGTCGCGACACAGGATCCGGCCGGAGGAACGGAAGCCGACGAGGGCTCGTTTGTCAACGTGACCGCCTACATGTATCAGCCCGACGTCCCCGATTTCACAGGGATGACGCTCGCTGAAGCCAATGCAGCGGCGGCGGTCGCCGACCTGGGCGCCGTCAGCAACAACACGTCAATGGATGTCGCTACCGCTGACAATCTTCTCTGGGGAACGATCATCGCCCAGAACCCGGCAACATGCTCCACCTGTGTCGACCCAGGCACCCCGGTCGAAGTCGGCCTATACGTGGAACCGTGATCAATCCAGATCGCAACACAGCCTTGTTGGCGTGGTTTGGCACCGAAGGCCGTCATCTCCCCTGGCGGCAATCCACCGACGCGTACCCCGTGCTGGTGTCAGAGGTGATGCTCCAGCAAACCCAGACGAGCCGCGTCATCCCGAAGTTTGAGCTGTTCATTGCGCTGTGGCCATCCGTCGAGTCCCTCGCTGTTGCCGACACAGGCGAACTGCTCAAGGCGTGGTCGGGCCTCGGATACAACACTCGGGCTGTGCGGCTTCGAGAAGCAGCACGGGTCATCACCGCACACGGATGGCCGGATACGGTCAGTGAACTCCAGAGTCTTCCAGGCGTCGGACCGTACACCGCAGCGGCGGTCGGTTCGATCGCCTTCGGCCTGGACGTCCCGGCGCTCGATACGAACCTGAGGCGCGTTCTGAGCCGCTGGGCAGGTGAACCGCTGTCGGGCAGTGATCTCGAGACCTTCGCAATGGAGGTCGTGGGATCACCAGCAGGTGACTGGAACCAGGCGCTGATGGACCTCGGTGCGACAGCGTGCAGACCGAGAGAACCAGTGTGCGGTAGCTGCCCGGTCAGCGCGTGGTGTGCGGATCCATCTGTGTACGAAGCCCCTTCTCGGCAGTCGACGTTCGAAGGATCGCATAGACAACTTCGGGGCGCACTGCTCAGAGCCCACGTCGACGGTGACGATCTCCACGAAGCGGTCAAGCACCTCTGCCACACGGCTGCAGAGATCGAGAAGGCCCTTTGCGCCCTGCACTCCGAGGGACTTGTCGGGGTTAGGGGCTGACTGCTGAGGGCTGACGGCTGCTCGCAAGGAAGTTCGCGAGCAGGGCCTTTCCTTGAGAGGTCATGATGCTTTCGGGATGGAATTGCACCGCAGCGATCGGGAGCACCTTATGCCTGACACCCTGCAACACACCATCGTCCGAGTGGGCTGTTGCCTCCAGAGCATCGGGCAGGTCGATGACCGCTAGGGAGTGGTATCGAGTTGCATCGAAGGGATTCGAAAGGCCGGCAAATACACCCCTTCCATCGTGGGAGATCGGCGACGTCTTGCCGTGGCGGGGTGCGGGGGCAAGCCCGACTTCACCGCCAAAGGCGACCACAGCGGCCTGGAGACCAAGACACACACCCAGCGTCTGTACGTCGGGTCCGATCTCCTGAATGAACTCAACAGATCGACCGGCCGCTTCGGGCCGCCCAGGGCCGGGCGAAATGACAAGCCGGTCGGGCTCGAGCTTCCTTGCTTGATCAACAGTCAGGACGTCGTTGCGATACACGATCGGTTCCGCGCCCAGCTCACCGATGTACTGTGCGAGGTTGTAGGTGAACGAATCGTAGTTATCGAGGATCAGAACCTTCACGAGATCGTGCCACCGGAATCGAGAAGATTGTTGCCCATCCAGTCATACAGGAACATCAGACCGATGAATGCGACGATCAGAATGATTGCAGCCACTACCACTTGTACCGACCGGGGCCCCGGAAGGGCGTTGAACATGCGGTTGACCATCATTGGTTGATCGCCTCGAAGTTCGGACCGGCGACCAGCTCAGCAAACACCACGAGACGTTCGCGTGAACTGAATTTCGGGTTGCATGTTGTCAGGGTGAGCCAGGCGCCGTCTCGCTGCTCGGTGACCCAGATCTCCGTGGGTCTGACGATGATGGTGTCGCGAACAACGTATGTGTGAACCCCAAGTCCCGTCTCCACCTCGATGACATCCCCAGGTTCGAGCTCATCAAATTCATGGAACGGGGCACCATATGTGGTTCGATGCCCCGAAATGACGGAGTTGCCCGGTTGACCCGGCAACGCGGTGGACGGCATGTGGCCCGCACCGTTCTTCAGATTTCCGCGAGAGACCCCCTCCACAATCGCCCAACCGTTCTCGAGACGTTCGAGGGAGGGAACCCGAATGATCGCAAAGGCCTCTCCCTCCTCCGGTACCGCCTCGACACTCAGCGTTGCCGGAGGAGGAGCCGGGATGTCAGGATCGACGGTATCGGGGGCATCGGGGGCTTTGGGCGGTGTGTACACGACCTCGGTGATCTCCACCTCCGCGAAGTACTCCACCGCCTCTGCCTCGAGTACCGCGTTGTTCTGTTGGGCGAAGAAGGTCGTTGCGAAGAGCTGATGTGCAACGAAGCCGAGCAGGAACAACCCGAGCCAGATGCTCGACCAACCGATGAACCTGATCACGCGCACGACAAACCCATCGCGTGACGTCTTCTGCGCGGGCTCGACCCTGTCGGTCATCACATCACTCATCAGTGGAGAGGCTACCGAGCTATCCGACATCCGCTCACCGAAATCCGATATCCTGTCACCCATGCCGGTTTCAAAGGGCCGCAAGAAGGCCAACAAACGTCCAACACCTCCGTCGCACAAACCAACGGCGATCGACGAGAAGGGCCCATCCCCGACCTGGTACGTCTCGCTGATGTTCGGGCTGATGGGTGTAGGTGTCGCCGTGATTCTCGTGAACTACATGGGGATTCTGCCCGGCGGCACGTCGAACATGTACCTGCTCGCCGGACTCGCCGGTATCGGCGTCGGCTTCTCGATGACGATGAATTATCGGTAGCGGGACGTCGTCCCGCCACCCGCAGTTCTCGGTTCACAGTCTTCGGTTGCTCCGGGAGGCACCATAGATCTTCGATCGTGGAGCGCTGATATCCACTCTCTTATCCACAGATGGGCATAAGGCGCGAAAAGACTTCGCGAGTAGCTGAACCCGCTCTCAGGCCCTGACCATGTCCTCGCGGCAGTGCCGGGGAGCGGCGATCTCACCGTCCTGGGCTTCCGTGACCGTTAGCGACAGTCCACACACCGAACAGACGTACGGAACATCCATTTCGAGAATCCCTTCGAGATCAGATTCGGGCGGGGGACCGGCCGCTATGAATCTGATCGACCAGATGGTGCCGGCAAGAATCGAGACGCCGATGACGACCGCGACCATGAACGCAAACGTCACGCGAGGGACTCAATGATGGTTCCGTTTGCCAAACCGCCGCCCTCACACATCGTCTGGAGGCCATAACGCCCACCTGACCGCTCGAGCTCGTTCAACAGTGTCGTCATGAGACGAGCCCCGCTCGCTCCAAGTGGATGACCGAGCGCGATCGCACCGCCGTTGACATTCACCTTGTTCCAGTCGGCACTCGTCTCCCTGAGCCAGGCTCCGATTACGGATGCGAAGGCCTCATTGACCTCGAACAAGTCCATGTCCGATACGGACAGGTCCGTCTGTGCAAGAACCTTCTCGGTTGCAGGGATCGGCCCAGTGAGCATCGACACCGGATCGGTGCCGACGAGAGAGAAGGATACGAATCGTGCACGAGGCTTCAGACCCAGTTCATTCGCCTTTGCCCTTGACATGACCAGCAGCGCTGCGGCGCCATCCGTGATCTGGGATGAGTTGCCCGCTGTGACGACACCGTCCTCCTTGAATGCAGGTTTCAGGGCGGCGAGAGCTTCAGGCGTCGTCGAAGGTCGAATGCCTTCATCTTTCGCAACGGCTTGTATTCCCCCGTTGCTCTTCACCTCGATCGGAACGATCTCGTTGTCGAACCGGCTCTGCTCGGTGGCCGTCAATGCCCGCATGTGGGAATCGTGGGCATATCCATCCAGCTCCTCACGCGGGATGTCCCAGCGATCGGCGATCATCTCGGCAGATAGTCCCTGTGGGATGAGGTTGTTCTGGTAGCGCTCGCGAAGCCTCTCACCAAAGGGCCGACCGGTGCCCGCCGATGAACCCATGGGAACCCGAGACATCGACTCGACGCCTGCGGCGACCGCCACGTCGTATGCGCCGGCCATCACGCCTTGCGCGGCGAAATGCACCGACTGTTGAGATGATCCACACTGCCTGTCGATCGTCACGCCTGGGACCGATTCGGGCCACCCGGCGCCGAGCACGGCGTTTCGTGCAATGTTCCAGGTCTGGTCTCCGACCTGGGAAACGCAGCCCATGATCACATCGTCGACGAGGGCGGGGTCAAGGCTGTTGCGCTCTGCAATCGCCTTGAGTGTCTCGGCAGCGAGATCCGCGGGATGCCAGTCCGAGAGAACTCCGTTGCGCCGACCGAGGGGCGTACGCACTGCGTCAACGATCACTGCCTCTTGCATCGGTTCTCCTCTCTATGGAGTGGAGACGATCGGACTCGAACCGACGACCCCCTGGTTGCAAACCAGGTGCTCTCCCAGCTGAGCTACGTCCCCGTGGGATGGCGGAAGTGTATATCAGTTCACAGTTCAGAGTTCACAATCTCATGCAATGGTCGGTCGTGAACGGTCGGCTGTGGATACAGGGGCGAGGGCTCCTCACACTCCTGGCTGGAGCACCATGACGACGATGATGATCGTGACCAACAGGGTCTGGATGTGGCCGAGATTCCCGAGGCTCTTCGCCTTCGCCATGGCATCGGGATCGGTTAGTCCCTTCTCCTCAACGAGCTCTGCGACCTCTACCATCTTTGGCTTGAGGATGAAGACTCCGTTGGCCACAAGAATGACGGTCAGGGCGAGTCCGATCAGGACGAACGCCATCTCAAACGTGTAGATTGACTTGAGAACGATCCACGCGCCGGTGATGAGGACGACGATTCCAGCAGGAGTGAACAGGCGATCGTTTGTTTGTGCGACCTTGCCACTCACCGTCATGATGGTTTCGGGACTTCTGGTGCGTGAGGCCGCGGCCATCAGGGATTCCACGTAGAACTGCCCACCGAACAGCGTCGCTCCGGCCAACACGTGTACAACCACGACCCACTTCATGCACTCGGTCCTTCGCCGGAATCTGCGAAGGGAGGTTAGTCGGGTGGACGGGTGGACGGGCGGAGGCTATTCCTGTCCACATCTCCGCGGTCCACGCGTGCAAGAACCCGACGGATCCCCCTGAAGGCCCACAACCTGTGCTGGTGTCGCTGTTCTGCTGGCAGCTTGCTCCCAGAAGATTGCGCTACGGGAGCAGGGAGTCTGAGAGGTCGGCTGCGGGCCGGATCCGTCAGGCTCTGAGGCCATTGTGCATCAGTGTCGCCGTGGGCGATATCGGGAAGAACCCTGATTCTCGTGACGTGTGCTACGTTCCGTCCGACGGGATGAGACCGGACTGGAAAGCTCGTGCCGCCAGTTCGTGGCGGCTTGCGACGCCCAGCTTCTCGAAGATGTGTCTCATGTGCGTTTCAACGGTCTTCACAGATACGAACATGGCGTCCGCTGTCTTGCGGTAGGAATACCCTCGTGCGATGAACTCGACGACTTCGCGCTCGCGTGGAGAGAGCTGCTCAATCGCAGGTTCCTCCGCAACTGCATCATCGATGTCGAGTAGGAAACCGGCGATCTGGGGCGAAACCGGCATCAATCCGTCAAGCGCCTCGGTGAAGAGTTCCGGCAGGCGATCTCCGAGTGTTGATTTGACGAGGTAACCACTCACTCCGGCCTGGAGCATCTTGACAACATCTCGCTGATCTGCTGATACGGAGAGGCACACGAAGCGACAATCAGCATTCATCGCCCGCACAGCGTGCACAACCTCGGCTCCCGAGCCCGAAGGCAGGTGTACATCGAGAAGGACGGCGTCGGGATCCGTTGAGACAATCACCTCAATGGCCTCCTGCACATCACTTGCCTCACCCACCACGTCGAACTTCTCCTGAAGGTACTTGGCTGCACCAGCACGCAGGATCTCGTGGTCATCAACCAGCACGATGCGCGGCTTGCTCATGTCGAGCCCCGCGCAGCTTCCGCAGAGATCTTGACCTCTGTTCCATCTCCGGGCTTGCTCCCGATGCAGACCTCACCACCAACCTCTCGCACCCTGCCGCGAATCGAGTGCTCCAGTCCGTGGCCTTCGGACACCTCGTCCAGATCGAAACCTCTGCCTTCGTCTCTGACATAGATCGCCACAGTGTCCTCCTCAACTGCAGCGTAGAGATCGATACGGTTTGAACCCGAGTACTTCGCAGCGTTCGTCATGGCCTCTCGCGCTGCCTCCACGAGAGCACTCAACGTGTCGTCCATCTGAGGATCTGCTCGTATCACGGCGCTAACACTCACATCGAACAGATCCTCGACTTCGCCTGCAACACGAACAAGCTCGGCCTTCAGCGTCACCGACGTACCAGAGGCATAGACATCAACGAGGTTTCGAAGCTCCCGGCTCTGTCTGCGTGCAAGTGTTCTGACACGATCGGGATCTCCCGCGTCGTTGTCGATCACCAGAAGGGTCTGAAGGGCAGAGTCATGGAGCCGGTTCCCGAGCTGCAACCTCTCACTTTTGCGAACACTGCTCTCGCGCTCGACCATCAACTCATCGACGGTTGCACGGCGGTAGGCGTCAGTCTTCCGAATTGTGGCGAAGAGCCAGCCGAATACGATTCCCCAGAGAATGAAACCGAGCGATGAGAGCGCCGGTACCGGGCCTTCACCCCAACTGAACAGTATTGCTGCTTGCTCCACAGCGATCACACCAGCGATCAGCGTCGCACCAAACAGATTGAGACCGTAGGCCGCAACGGCGAGTGTTGGAATGAGATACCCCCCGTGGAAGAGGTTCTCGGCATCTGCCGCCCAGGACGCGGCTCCAACCAACAGGATCACAATGGCATCGGTGACAACGAACTGAAGCGATCCGAAGATCCGTCTGCTGCGAGCCGCCCACATCGAAAACACGGTCCACACAGTGGCCAGAACCATCGATCCGATCACGATAACTCTGTTCGCCCCGACATCGACTTGGAGGGTCGCAATGACGAGCATGAGCATCCATGCCCACCCCACGACCCGACCGATCACAGCCAGAAGGCGCATCGACCGCTCGACCGTCTCGGTGATCTGGTCTGACTCTTCGAGCGTGCGACGCGTGTGGGCTACCGCCTTGTCGTCGTGCTTGATGTTGTCCTGCGCGCCCATTTCCGCAAGGCACCTCTCCGTCGGTTGATCGACACGATAATTGGGCGTAGAGAACCGTGTCGAGTAGGACGATCGTTTGCCGAATCGCTACAACATGCGTGGCACGCGCTAGCGTCCGCGACATGACAGGGTGTCGAGACGACTTCGTTTGGGGTGTTGGCACTTCTGCGTACCAGATCGAGGGAGCGTGGAACGAAGACGGCAAGGGTGCGTCCATTTGGGACACCATGGCTCATTCGGTTCCGATGGTCGACACTGGCGATATTGCCTGTGACCACTATCACAGGCTCGAGGAGGATCTCGACCTCCTTGCTGAGATTGGTGTCGAGGCCTATCACTTCTCGATCGCCTGGACGCGCGTTCTGCCCCAGGGCACCGGTGAAGTGAACCGAAGTGGACTTGCGTTCTACGACAGGCTCACAGATGGTCTCCTCGAAAGGGGAATCGAACCGTGGCTGACGCTGTACCACTGGGACCTTCCCCAGGCGCTCCAAGACCGAGGAGGGTGGGTGAATCGCGCATCCGTGAACTGGTTCACAGAGTATGCGGCCGTGGTGGCTGACCATCTCGGGCACAAGGTACGCAACTGGATGACAATCAATGAGCCTTGGGTAGTGGCGTTCCTCGGTCACCTCGAAGGTATCTTTGCTCCAGGTCTCACGGACTGGCCTGCCACCCTCGCAGCGGCCCACCACCAACTCATGGCGCATGGCTCGGCTGTCAGGACCATCAAGGAACGGTTCCCTGAAGCGAATGTGGGTATCTCTCTCGACTGTCGCCCCGCCGTACCCGCTTCCAGTGGTGAGGCCGACGTGGTGGCAGCGAACCACTTCGACGGCTTCAGAAACCGATGGTTCTTCGATCCCGTATTCGGAAGAGGGTATCCCGACGACATGGTCGTTGCATACGAAGCGGCAGGGAGACTCGATGCGACCTTGATTCGGCCAGGGGATGAAGATCTGATCGCGACTCCCGTCGATTTCTGCGGTGTCAACTACTACACGTCGATTCGAGTTGCCGCGGGCAAAGAGGAAAGGGACGATGCAGAGGGACCGGTGGGTGCTGACCCACCGGACGGCCTTACCGAGATGGGATGGCTGATCGACCCGGATGCTCTCGAGCGGTTCCTCCTCCGCATACACAAAGAGTGGGCGCCGCCGTCGATCGTGGTGACTGAGAACGGAGCATCGTACAGTGATGGCCCTAGCCCAGACGGAAGAGTCCGCGATCGCCGACGCATCGACTACGTCGATGCCCACATCCGAGCGGTGGAACGGGCCAGGGAAAGTGGGGCCCCGGTGAATGGCTACTTCGTTTGGAGCTTCCTTGACAACCTCGAATGGCGCGCTGGGTACTCACAGCGATTCGGTCTCGTGTGGGTGGATCATGGAACACAGGAGCGAATCCTCAAGGACTCTGCATACTGGTATCGGGACCGCATCCGTGGCTCGGCGGCAGGATGATTGTCGGTTGAGGTTGGTAGCCTCTGGACCCCGCACGGGCCTATAGCTCAGCCTGGTTAGAGCGCATCCCTGATAAGGATGAAGTCCCTGGTTCAAATCCAGGTAGGCCCACTACTTGTGCTGCCCCACAAGCATGCCCGCGATCTCCTTCCTGCCGACAGTCAGGTTCATCACGCCGCCAGCGTGGCACCGAAGCAGCTGAGGACCACCTCACGCAATCTCCGATTCGGCGCCTCAGGTTCAAATCCAGGTAGGCCCACCCAAACAGCGGGCCGCAGGACATGACCACCTGCAGGGCCGCTTTCTTCTGTATGGACCGTGATCCGGGTCGACGTAGTCGTCCAGCCAGTGGTCCGACCACGGACAACACCGTTCGCACCGGTTGCAGCTTCTCTCAACGGTAACGAAACCCAACGGCTTGTTGGATCCGCGGACGAGTTCGACCATATGACATGAAACACGCAGTCCTCATCACGGCGCATCGCAGTCCTGCACTGCTCGCGGGAATCATCGATGCGATGGCCACGTGGCGTACCCACGTCTTCGTCCATATCGACCGCGAGGCGCCTTACGACCTCTATCACCTCATGACAGGCCAGTGCTTTCCGACCAAGGAGCCGGACGAAACCTTGGATGTGTTCGAGACGGATCCGGACTTGGAGTACATCGAGTGCTCTCAGCTGCCGACCGATCGCTGGACGCGGGTGGGCTCAATCGGATACAGTTCTTCCACCTCTACGACCGGTTCGATGCGCGGAAGCGCGTATTCGACATTCCGATCAACCAGGCCATCATCTAGGGCTTGGCCCGGGCGCACCACCTCCTGGGTATTCGGCGAGAGCTCCCGGCGAAATCGAGACGTATCACGGTGGATCGGTCTTCTGGTTGCTGACTGGCACCGCCGTCGACTACGTGCTGCGATATCTCCACGAACACCCCCGACTTTGAGCGCGGATTCGAAAGAACCTACTGCCCCGAGGAGATCCTGTTCCAGACGGTGATCGCGAACTCCACACTCGCCGATCGTATCTCCGGGACGAGCCTCCGCTACATCGATTGGACATACCGCAACGGCAGCATCCCGGCGAACTTCGACGATTCGGACTTTGAGAAGATCATCGATTCGGGGGCGTTGTTCGCACGCAAGGTCGACCTCGAACACAGCACAAGCCTCCTCGAGCAGCCGCGACGCCGCGCCGGAATCGGAAACCCGTCCGGTTCGGCGTAGGATCCGACCATGGAGATCGAAACGCATCCGAACACGAGCATCTTCGCATTGATGTGGAGACACAAGGTGCTGGTCGTGGCGGTGGTAGTCCTGTCGACGGGCGCTGCGTATGGATTGTCGCTGATGCAGCCAACGCTCTACGCAGCAGAGGGAGACGTGCTGCTCAGGGATCTCCGTACCTCCGTAGGGATCGCCGAGGAGATCGGCCTCGTCCTCGACCCGAATCGATACGTCCGGAACCAGGACGATGTGATGAGTTCGCCGCAGGTTGCCGAACAGGCCTCGATTCTCCTCGACGGAGCTCTCACGACTCGCCGGGTCCAGCGGGTCACGACCGTCACCCCCGCCAGGGACCGTGACAAGCTCACCGTACGCGCCACACAGCCGACGGCCGCAGGCGCCGTGGCGCTCGTCGACGCCCTGGTGGAGGCATACGAGATCGTGGTGCGAGATTCGATCGAGAGCAGGGTCGCCGTCTCCATCGCCACACTGCAAGCCTCCGAGGCCGAGACGCTGGCCCGCATCGCCGATCTCGACGCACAGATCGAGGACGGCCGCGACGATTCGGTCCTCGATGCACAGCGCAATGCAGCAGTGAGCAAGCTTATCTCTCTGGAAAGCAGGATCGACACCCTCACCACCAACGCCGCCCTCTACGGATCGGGCGTCCTGGTGTACGTCCCGCCGGACAATCCGCAGTCCCCCGTCCAGCCCAAGCCCCTCCGGAACGCAGTGATCGCCGGAGTTCTCGGCTTCTTCGCAGCCAGCACCCTGGCGTGGTGGCGAGGGGACAAGAAGACTTACGTCGACGATCGAGCCGAGCCCGCCGAGATCCTCTCGGCACCGCTGCTCGGGGTGGTACCGGACTTCTCCACGACCCAGATGCGCACTCAACTCCCGGCGGCACTGGAGCCGTCATCGCAGCCGGCCGAGGCGTACCAGTTCGTGGCTTCGTTCGTCCGGTTCGCGCTGGATCGCATCGGCGGAAACGTCGTCGTGGTCACGTCCACCGGCGTGGGTGATGGCAAGACCACTACGGCGGCGAACCTCGCGATCGCTGCCTCCACCGACGACAACTACCCGTTGCTGATCGACGCCGACGAACGAACGCGAGGCCTCACTCGACTCGCCGAGATGCAGTGGAGAACCGGCATCTCCGAACTCGTGGAGTACGAGGACCGCGCCAACCAGCCCGTCCACACGTGGAGCCTCCCCAACACCTCGGTCCTCATCGTACCCACGGGAAGGAGGACCGACGAATCGATGTCGTATCTCCGATCGCCTCGGTTTCGGCGGATCCTGCCGCATCTCACCGTCGGACGCGACCTAGTGGTCATAGACGCGCCATCGCTTCTCGCCGTTGCAGAGACAGTCGAACTGGCTGCCATGGCGGATGGCGTCATCCTCGTCGTTCGTCCGGGAACCCCCTTGGCGGAACTGCAGGCCGCCCGGGATCAACTCGAGCTGAGCGGTGCGAAAATCCTCGGCTACGTCTATAACGGAGCGTCCCGGGCGGGCTCGGGTTTCGGCTACGGGGGCCTCGCCCACGGACACATCGCAGCCGAACCGTCACCCGACGGAGGCGATGCGAAGCAACCGGGGACGCTGCCGGACGCTGCGCCCGACAGCGCTCTCTAGCCCCATGTCGACGTTGATGAGTCACCTGATGACGCCGAGGTGGGGGAACGAGTCGATGGCACTGTCTCGGCCGCCCGCTGCGACATCCGCGGCCGCGACTCGAGAGGCTTCGCCGTGACGCAGAGCATCCGGTCGGTGAGAGCGATCGCAGGCCCGGGCATGGTGGCGGTCGTCGACCAAGGGGTGACGAGCCTCGCCAACTTCCTCACCGGGGTCATCCTCGCCCGAGCGCTCCTGCCGGAAGGGTTCGGTCTGTACCTGCTCGGCCTCACGGTCGTCATCCTGATGCTCGACCTTCAGACGACGCTGACCACGACTCCCTACATGGTCTTCCGGCCGCAGCTCGCAGAACGGGACCGCGCCGGCTACCTCGGGAGCACCTTGGTGAGCCAGGTCGCGTTGTCCGCCGCGGTGACGATCGTTCTGGCTGCTGTCGCGATCGCCTTCCGCACCTTTGGCGGCGCATCGGACGTCTCGAGCGTGACCCTTGCGTTGACGTTCAGTATTGGATTGATCCTCCTCCGAGACTTCATCCGGCGCATCTGCTTCGCTCATCTCCAGCCAAAGGCCGCCCTCATCATCGATTCGCTGGTGACCGTTCTCCAGCTCGGGATCCTGCTCCTCCTCGTCTGGATCGACCTCATCACAGTGTTCCGAGCGTTCCTCGTCATCGGGTTCGTCGCCGGAGTGGTTTCCGCCGGTTGGATCGTGGTCAACCGGGGCGAGATCGATATCGAGGGAGCCAGGGTGCCACGCGACATCACCTCCAATCTCCGATTCGGTAAGTG
>Ga0255048_10000741_pt1 | contig 24100 bp, 11 predicted proteins | sample JV7_2_2_MG_FD_183619 | JGI IMG/M metagenome (GOLD analysis project Ga0255048, IMG submission 183619) | Seawater microbial communities from Jervis Inlet, British Columbia, Canada - JV7_2_2 | ecosystem: Environmental > Aquatic > Marine > Inlet | place: Canada: British Columbia | collected 2016-10-06
AACTTGCCTAACAGTTTGTCTCGAATGTCTTGAAGCATGTTGTTCCCTAGTGGCGGTCCCGGGCTTTGATCAGGCGAGGGATGATACTGGAGGTGCCTATTCAGGCCAAGCTGATTGACGAAAAACGGGCCCCACAAGGGGGCCCGCGTTCGATTTAATGGCGGAGTGGACGGGACTCGAACCCGCGACCCCCGGCGTGACAGGCCGGTATTCTAACCAGCTGAACTACCACTCCGTAAATGGTGGGTGCTGAGGGGATCGAACCCCCGACCCTCGCCTTGTAAGGGCGATGCTCTCCCAGCTGAGCTAAGCACCCAGTCGGTTCGCGACCAAGCCGCGGAACCGGCTCAAAAAGCCGATTCTTCGCCCCCAGAACCGAAGGGCGCGCTAGTTTACGGCATCCTTCAGGCCTTTGCCAGCCTTGAATCCAGGCACATTACTGGCCTTGATATGGATCGCTTCGCCGGTTCTCGGATTGCGCCCCATACGTGCCGCACGTGCCTTTACCTTGAATGTTCCAAAGCCGACTAACGAGACGTCGCCGCCCCCTGCCAGTGTCCTTGTAATGGTTTCGAGTACTGCGTCGACTGCCTTGGTTGTATCCGCACGCGACAAACCTGACGTGCCCGAAGTTGCGTCAATAAGTTCACCCTTATTCATGCATTCACCCTAAGTAGATTGATGTTTGAAAAAACAATGCGGACTGTCCGCATCTCCGTTGCCGTCCGGAAATGTGTCCGTACGGCTTTGCTCACCCTATGACGATCTCCCCGGAAACCGTCAATGCCTTGGCCTGCTTAAGGTACAGCCCAGCCATGACACGCGTAGCTTATACCAACTGGCCCGGAGACCGTCAACAAGTCCAGTGTTTTAGCGGGTTTCAGGTGCTAATGGGGTCTGACGACATCGGTCGGTTTTCGACCCTTCGAGGGGCCTGCCGCCTTTGCTTTCTTGCCCGAAGATTTCGATTCCGGAATGGGCATTTGCTGCATTGCATGCTCCATAACCTGATCTATCCATTTCACAGGAACAATATTCAGTTTGTCCTTGATGTTCTTCGGTATTTCCACCAGATCTTTCTCGTTTTCATCAGGTATCAGCACGGTGCTGATGCCGCCTCGATGGGCCGCCAGGAGCTTCTCTTTGAGGCCACCAATTGGCAGTACTTCACCGCGTAAAGTGATCTCTCCGGTCATCGCTACGTCGGCCTTTACAGGGATGTCGGTCAATGCAGACACCAGCGCAGTACACATGCCAACTCCCGCACTCGGACCGTCCTTTGGCGTGGCCCCTTCGGGCACATGAACGTGTACATCGAGCTTCTGATGAAAGTCCTGATCTATCCCCAGGACTTCTGCACGACTTCGGACAACCGTCATCGCCGCCTGGATGGATTCCGTCATGACATCGCCCAACTGGCCAGTGTGGCTGAGCTTGCCCTTGCCCGGAACGACCGCTGCCTCGATCGTCAACAGCTCACCACCGACCTCGGTCCATGCCAGACCGGTGACCTGCCCGACCTGATCGCTCTCTTCGGCTTTTCCGTAACGGAAGCGACGCACGCCCAGGTATTTTTCCATGTTCTTTGGCGTGACTTTGACCGTGGTGTCCCTGGGTTTCATCAGCAGAGACTTCACGACCTTGCGGCAGATCTTGGAGATCTCGCGCTCGAGGTTACGTACACCCGACTCGCGGGTGTAGTGTTGAATAATGTCGGTTAGAGCAGTGCGGGTCAGCTTGACCTCAACTTCCTTGAGACCATTTTCCTTCAACTGCTTTGGAACGAGATAGCGCTCGGCAATATTGAGCTTCTCATCCTCGGTATAACCAGGAATGCGGATGACCTCCATTCGATCGAGCAATGGCGGCGGAATGTTGAGCGTGTTTGCCGTGCACACGAACATGACGTCGGACAGGTCGAAATCGACCTCGAGGTAGTGATCATTGAATGTGGAATTTTGCTCCGGATCAAGCACCTCGAGCAATGCCGAGGACGGATCCCCACGAAAATCCATGGCCATTTTGTCGACTTCATCTAGAAGAAACAGCGGATTTCTAACGGTCGTCTTGGCAAGATTTTGAATGATCTTGCCGGGCATCGAACCGATGTAAGTGCGTCTGTGACCGCGGATCTCCGCCTCGTCGCGAACTCCTCCTAAGGACATTCGAACGAACTTGCGATTGGTCGCGCGCGCGATACTTTGCCCCAGCGACGTCTTGCCGACGCCCGGGGGACCGACCAGACAAAGAATCGGGCCTTTCAGACGTTTCACGCGCTGCTGCACCGCAAGGTATTCCAGAATGCGTTCTTTGACTTTCTCGAGCCCGTAATGGTCTTCCTCGAGCACGGTCTCCGCCCGGGTCAGGTCTCTGATGACCTTGCCGCGTTTTTTCCACGGTGCTTTAAGCAACCAGTCGACGTAGTTTCGAACGACGGTCGCTTCGGCCGACATCGGTGACATCATCTTCAGTTTGTTCAGCTCGCCGGTGGCTTTTTCCTTCGCCTCCTTCGTCATACCGGCCTTTTCGATCTTCGCTTCCAGATCGGCGAGCTCGTTGGGCGCATCTTCCATCTCGCCCAGTTCCTTCTGAATCGCTTTCATCTGTTCGTTCAGATAGTACTCGCGCTGACTTTTCTCCATCTGCTGCTTGACGCGGCCACGGACCTTCTTTTCGATCTGCAGGACGTCGATTTCACCTTCGATGATCGTCAGTATCTTCTCGAGGCGGACCTTAACATCCCGGATTTCCAGAATTTTTTGCTTCTCGTCGAGCTTGAGCGCCATATGCGCGGCAACGGTGTCGGCCAGCCTGCCGGCCTCGTCGATGCCGGAAAGCGAGGTGAGAATCTCAGGCGGGACTTTTTTGTTCAGTTTTACGTATTGCTCGAACTGGGCGATGATCGAACGCACCAATACATCGATCTCACGCTCATCCTGCAGTTCTTCCTCGGTCAGGACCGTGATTGATGCCGAGAAATGGTCGCCTACGAGCAACTGATCGACCTGGGCCCGTTCGCCGCCCTCGACAAGCACCTTGACCGTGCCATCAGGCAACTTGAGCAACTGCAGGATTGTTGCGAGCGTACCGACCTCATAAAGGTCGTCCGGTGTCGGGTCGTCCAGGTCGGCTTTTTGCTGTGCGATCAGCAGGATTCTTTTACCCGCATTCATCGCCTTGTCGAGTGCCACTATCGATTTTTCCCGGCCCACAAAGAGCGGGATAACCATGTGGGGATAGACAACGACGTCTCGTAGCGGCAATACGGGTACGCCCGTCGTATCATTAACCACGTCGGTCGGCTCTGATTCTGGTTCTTTCTTTGTTTTTTCCTCTGACACTGTTCGCCCTCACTCAAAAAAACTTGGCCAAATTGGCGGTCTCTCAGGTGTCGCTTGTTGCTGGCGGAAATGTGTCCGGTTCGCCCTATTTCAAGCGGAGTCTCTGCAACTCGCTTGCGACCAATACACCAGCCTGCACGGCGTCAGGCCCGCATCGAGTTGCTTGAAACCGTCCCCTTACCCAAGCAAAGGGGACTGGAAAAGAGGTCAGACCCCATTCTCCGTAAACTGTGAACCGCTGCTGCCCAAAAAAGGTGTCTGACCCCTTCTTCGGTCTACTGCCTGTCCGACCCCGTGGGTCGGCGCTGTTGCTCGATATTGACGGTCGGCGGTTCCTCCGACTCGTAAATCACATACGGTTTGGTCTCCCCGGTGACCACCGCTTCATCGAGCACCACTTTCTTCGCGTTGGTGCTCGACGGCAGGTCGTACATCGTGTCGAGCAGCACGGATTCCAAAATAGTGCGCAAGCCTCGCGCGCCGGTCTTGCGCTTCATTGCCCGTTTCGCCACGGCGCGCAGCGCGTCGTTGCGGAATTCGAGATCAACACCCTCCATGTCGAACAGCTTGCGATACTGTTTCGTCAACGCATTCTTTGGCTCCAGGAGAATACTGACCAGAGCATCTTCGTCCAGCTCCTCCAGTGTTGCCACCACCGGCAGCCTGCCGACGAATTCCGGAATCAGGCCATAGCGAATAAGGTCCTCCGGCTCCACGTCAAGCAACAGCTCGCCGACGCTTTGCTCCTCCTCACCGGTCTTTACGTCGGCAACGAAGCCGATACCACTTTTCGACGAACGATTAAGAATGATTTTCTCGAGTCCGGCGAACGCGCCGCCGCATATGAAGAGGATGTTGCCAGTGTCGACCTGCAGGAACTCCTGCTGCGGGTGTTTTCTGCCCCCCTGGGGAGGTACGGAAGCAATAGTGCCCTCAATGAGTTTCAGCAAAGCTTGCTGGACTCCCTCGCCCGACACGTCCCGGGTGATAGACGGGTTGTCGGACTTTCTGGATATCTTGTCGATTTCGTCGATGTAGACGATGCCTGTCTGCGCCTTATCGACGTCGTAATCACATTTCTGCAAGAGCTTCTGAATGATGTTTTCGACGTCCTCCCCGACATATCCGGCTTCGGTCAGGGTCGTGGCATCCGCAATAGTGAACGGCACATTGAGAAGGCGCGCCAGCGTCTCGGCAAGCAGCGTCTTGCCGCAACCGGTCGGCCCGATCAAGAGAATATTGCTCTTGGCAAGTTCGATGTCGTCCTTGCTGCGCTCACCGGCGCGATCATCGAGCCGCTTGTAATGGTTGTACACGGCAACCGAGAGGACTTTCTTGGCTCGTTGCTGACCGATGACGTATTCGTCAAGGATTCCCTTGATTTCCTGCGGTTTCGGCAGGCTGTCGCGTCCGGTCTCGCTGGCGTCCTCGAGTTCCTCGCGGATGATGTCGTTACAGAGCTCGACGCACTCGTCGCAGATAAAAACCGATGGGCCGGCAATCAGCTTGCGGACTTCGTGCTGACTCTTGCCGCAAAAAGAACAGTAGAGGAGTTTGCCGTCCTCGTTCTTACCGCGGGTCTCATCGCTCATACGGGGCTCCGTATTTAAAAATCAATCTGTTACGACTGGGTGTTTATATAACATGCGGCATTGAGACATGCCAAGCGCCATGTCTCACTTCATCAGCTATTGTATGCAACTTATTGATATTACTCAGATTCGCTATCTGCAGGTAGGGCCATTTCGCCACGCTTCTCGAGTACCGTGTCGATCAGGCCATACTCGACTGCCTGCTTGCCGCTCATGAAATTGTCTCTCTCCAGGTCCTTCTCGATCGTCTCTACATTTTGACCGGTATGGCGGGCCATAATTTCATTCAGGCGGCGCTTGAGTTCCAGGACCTCCCTGGCGTGAATATCGATATCGGTCGCCTGGCCCTGGAAGCCTGCGCTGGGCTGATGAACCATGATTCTCGAATGCGGCAGCGCGTATCGCTTGCCGTTGGTGCCGCCACCGAGGAGCAGTGCCCCCATGCTGGCCGCCTGGCCAACGCAGATCGTCGACACATCCGAGGTAATGAACTGCATCGTGTCGTAAATCGACAGGCCGGCAGTCACGGTTCCGCCCGGCGAATTGATATATAAGTGTATGTCCTTGTCCGGATTCTCGGACTCCAGATACAGTAGCTGCGCCACGATCAAGTTGGCCATTTGATCCTCGACCGGCCCGACGATAAATACTACACGCTCCTTTAACAAACGCGAGTAAATGTCATAGGCCCGCTCTCCCCTGGCGGTCTGCTCGACAACCATTGGGACAAGATTCAGTGCTTTCGTACTCATAGAATTTCTCAACTATTCATGTATTCCTGGAAACCGATTTTTTTGGTCTTGGCAACGCCATGCTCGATCAGCCACTCGACCGCCTGTTCCTCCAGTACCATCGGCTCGATCTGCGCCATGACCTGCTCATTACTCATATACATGGCAACCATATCATCCGCGTTCTCATAACTGGCGCACATTTCCTCGACCTGTTTGCGAACGAGATCGGGATCCGTGGTCAGATTATTATCGGAAATCAGCTGGCGTACCAGCAATCCCAGCGTCACACGTCGCTCGGCAGCCTTGGCAAAGTTCTCCGCTGGCGGGGCCTTGTCGTGATCCTCGATGCCGAGACGGCGCATGGCGTCGTGCTGCAGGGAATGGATCTCCTGTTCTTTTAGCGCGTTCGGAATTTCGATCGGATTGGCATCCACCAGGCCGTTCAGCGCCTGCTCTTTGATATCGGCCGATACTCGCTGTTCCGCCTCTCGCTGCATATTGGATATGACATCGGCACGCAGTGCAGCCAGCCCCCCGTCTGTCACTTGGTAAAGCTCGGCCAGCGTGTCATCAAGTGGCGGCAGTTCTTCTTCCTCGACCTGGTGCACATGAGCTTCGAAATCGACTTTCTTCGATGCGAGCGCCTCGTCGTGATAGTCCTTCGGAAATTTCACTTTGAACGACTTCTCGTCACCGCCTTTGACTCCGAGAAGCGCTTTTTCGAAGTCAGGTAGCATACGGCCTTCGCCCAGATCAACCGGGACTTTCTTGCCTTCGCCGCCTTTGATCGGCTCTCTCTTCAAAGTGCCGCTGAAGTCGACGATGACACGATCGCCTTCCCTGCTTTCGCGATCCACCGTTGACCAGACTGCCTTCTGCTTTCGAAGATTTTGGATCATGTCGTCACAGTCCTTGTCGTTGATCTCGACTTCCGGTTTGGTGACTTCGATCTTGTCGAGCCCTTTCAGATTGATCTCGGGCAGGACTTCGAAGGTGGCAACATACGCGAAACCCTTGTCGCCCTTTGCAAGCTCTGGTTCGATTTTCGGCCCACCGGCGGGATTGAGGTTTTCCTGAATCACCGCATCGCTGTAGCTCTTTTGCATCAAATCGGAGAGCACTTCCTGACGGATTTTCCCGCCATAGCGCTGGCGGACCACTTTCGGCGGGATCTTGCCTGGCCGAAAGCCTTTGATTTTTGCGGTCCGTCCGACCGACTTCAGACGCGACTCGATCTCTTTTTCAATGCGCTCGGCAGGCAATTCGACGCGCATGCGGCGTTCCAATGTGCCTGTCGATTCCACAGTGACCAACATTACTTTTTCCCTTTAACTGCGCCCGGTCTTGACTGCGAGCGTCGTTCATTTTTGCTCGATTAATTCTTTAACTTCAATGAGTTAAGCTGTCCGGAGAAATATGGTGCGAAAGGAGAGACTCGAACTCTCACGGGTTGCCCCACAGGATCCTAAATCCAGCGCGTCTACCAATTCCGCCACTTTCGCAAATTTCTTGCCAACCGCACCGGCGCACCTTGTCCAGCGCGGCATTATAACGCGGATTAAATGGAGACGGACCCCAAAAAGTCGCTCTATGCGGACGCCTGTTTCTTCTCGGCCTTGGAGGCAGTCCTCACAATGACCATTTGCTGAGGGGCGGTGCAAAGGATGCTTCTGTTACGGCCAGAGTCTTTCGCCGCATATACGGCATCATCGGCGAAACGCAGCAGTTTTTCAGCATTTTCAGTCGCCTCAGTTCTCGACGATATGCCGATACTCAATGAAACCAATCCGAGCGGCTGATCCGATCCATGCGGGAACGCGTGCCTTGCAACTGTCCTTCTGATTTTCTCGGCAAGGATGCAGCCTTTCTTTTTACTGGTCTCGGGCGCGATGACAATGAATTCTTCGCCACCCCATCGGGCCAGTGTGTCCGACTCTCTGACGCACTTCATCATTATTGCCGCCAGTGTTTGCAGAATCTCGTCGCCTGCCTGATGTCCGTGGGTGTCATTGAAGAACTTGAAATTGTCCAGATCCATAAATAGAACAGTAAGATCCCGTGCGAATCTGATTGACCGCTCAAACTCTTCATCCAACCGTTCCTTGGCATAGCGGTGATTGAACAGTCCGGTGAGGCCGTCCCGAATCGCCATCTCTCTGAATTCCTTATTCAGATCGTCGAGTTCCTCATTCTGACGGGACAGCGTGTTGAGGAGATATTGCTGGCGACGTATGCCGGACAAATTGTTGATGGCGCTGTTTGCAGCTTCAGTAACGACCTCGAGAGATTCGAAGGGTTTGAGGATGTAGTCGAACGCTCCTTTCTTGAGCGCATCAATCGAGTTATCAATAGACGCGTGGCTGGTCATGATGATGAACTGGGTATTTTCGTTAACCTCTTTGATTGCCTGCAGCAACTCGATGCCGTTCATCTTCGGCATACGAATATCGCTGAATACGATCTCGTGCCATGACAGCTTAAATTTCTCCAGCGCGTCTTCACCATCCTCGGCCAACGTAACTGTATGGCCGTCGGCCTCGAGAAGTTCGCCCACTAGTTCGCGAATTGCGAGTTCATCGTCTGCGACCAGAATATTCATGATGCTTCCTCCAAAGCTTCAGCGCGTTCAATTTCGAGCGGCAACTTGATGACAAATTTCGCTCCGCCGCTGTCGGCACGCGTTACCAAGATATCACCTCCGTGATCCTGAATAATGCCGTACGTCACAGACAGGCCAAGTCCGGTTCCTTCGCCGGCCGGTTTGGTCGTGAAAAAAGGTTCGAAAATCTTGTCAGCCACCTCTTCCGGGATACCGGGCCCGGTATCGGCCACGGTCACGAAAACGGAATTTCCTTTACGGAGCGTCGCAACATCGACCGTACCACCATCCTCGCCCATCGCGTGCTGGGCGTTGATCATCAGGTTCATGAGCACCTGCTGTAGCTGGTTGGCATTGCCAGCAATGTTCGGAAGATTATCTGCAAACTTGGGTTCGATCTTGACGCCGTTCAACGACAGCTGATGATCGACGATGTCCATGGATTTCTGGACCACCTCGTTGATCGAGATCTGGTCGAACTCGCCTTTTTCCTGTCTTGAGAACTGCATGAGATTGCCAATAATCTCATTGCATCGCCTCGTTTCGCTCTCGATCGTGTCCAGATGTTTCAAAAGTGCTTCCGGTTGGTCCAGCTTCGACTTCGAAAGTTGTGCATAGCCGAGTACAGCGGCTAACGGGTTCTTGACCTCGTGAGCAAGACCCGCACTCAACGTACCGACCGCCGCCATCTTCTCGGATTGGACCAGGGCTTCCTGCGCGTTTTGCAACGATTCCTCGCGCTCCTTGAGTTCGACGGCCATGTCATTGAATGAGGTCGATAGCTCACCAATTTCGTCACGCGACTGGATATCGACGTTGACATTGAAGTCACCTTTACCGATTTCACGGACGGCACGCGACAAGCGCTCCAGCGGAAGCGTGATCCGTCTAGAGATAACGACACCGAATATGGCTGCGAAGAAGACGATCACCAGTCCCACGAGCACGAGATTGTCGAGGAGCTTTCTTGCCGTCAAATAGGCGGCGGTCGCTGAGATTCGAGTCACAACGATCAGGTCGCCGATGGATGACTTCGAGGCGCCGGCAATGTAGTCGAGTCCGTCTGCGGAATATTCGAATACGCCGCTCGATCCGACACCCTCGAAATTTTCGATCGCCAGCCGGCCCCAATACATAACGTCGGCAGCATCCCCGAGTGCCACCACTGCCTGTCGATCTTTATCAAGCAAGACCGATTCGAATGGTTTGCCGCGCTGCAGGACCTGTGCCAGTTCGCCGGACGATACGAGTGCAACGACGACACGGTCTTCGCCTCCTTCCGGCAGCCGGTGGCCCAGTGTCAAGCTGATAGTCCCGCTGTCGCCAAGGGCATTACGTACCTCAACAGTGTTTTCTTCATGGAGATCCGCGAGTTCGGCCAGCTCGAGCACCTGGTCCGGCTCGATACCGGCATCGCGAAGGGCAGCATGGTTGTAGAGCGAGACTGGCTCGCCGCCCGGTGTTTTTGTAACAAGCGCAAGTAAGTCCGGATACGCGGAAAACATCGGCTTTGCGAGCTGCCGCTTTGCGACCGAGTCTATGTAGTCGGCGAAAAGCACTTCCGAGAGCACCTGAGCGGCGCTCAGCTGACTGTCGAGAATCGTCTCGACCTCTGCCTGCATGTTGCCTGTTACCGCAGCGCTGTAGTCTCGCACATAGGCAGTCTTGTCCTGCTGAAACAGGTTCGCCATGGTTGCCGTGATGACGCCGATAACCAGCATCAGTATCACCAGTACGGCAACCAGCACTTTTAGTCGAATGGGGAATGAGAATTTCTTCATGATCTATTCACTTCGCGTTTACTAGCAGTGGGGCGTAGCTCAGATTGCCCACGCCATCGATGGCTTTCACAACGATGACGTTGGCACCGGGTTTTAATTCCATGGAGTAGTCGATGCGCCCACGGTCGTGCTCGACGGGTTGCTCATCGACGAATACAGTTGCGTCTGCGTCGGTACGACCGTGCAGACGCCAGGTGCCGGCCACGATCGTGTCGGGCGGCGGGTCCAGTTCGAGTGTCGGAGGATCGAGGTCCTGCGATACCTGAAGTCGCCGTACGGTACTCCGCTCACTTTGTGACCAGCCGACCAGGCTGCGCACGGCCCAGTAATATGTACCTGAACCCAAAGCGCCGTGCGTGAAGGTGGTACCGGCTACTTCGTCGTCAACGACGCGTTCCGAAAATTGCGGGTCGCTTGCGACGATGACACGGTAACGGTCTGCATTGCTGACTGCGTCCCAGCTGAACTGCACTTCCTGTGGCACATTACGGTAGGAGATCGCCGAGTTATTCGACGGGCCGGTTGGCTGCGGTGCGCGGGCCAGTTCACCGACCCGCAAATCGGACCCCGACGAATCGATCGTGATTGACTGCTGGTCGCCGATGGTCTTCAACGTGCCATCGGCACTTACAATCTTTGCAGTTCCTTCGTGAACGCTCACAGTCGTCGATTGATCCTCATTGACCGTTATAACGAATTCGACGTCGTCGCCTGCTTTACGCGGCGCCAGGGTGACTTCACTGTTTGGCAAATTGACGCCGAAACGGAAGCGCGACTTATCCGCAGCGGACAGGGTGCCGGAAAGCTCACCTTCCATCATGACGAGCACCGAACTGGAATCGGAGAGGAACGGATCGGCCTCCTGCTGATCGAATACGATCAGGGAGTTCTCGCCCATCGTCAATTTGCTTTCCTGGTTGATTTCCAACACTGCCGTGGAACGTGAGAAAGTCTGCACGGCGTCATTGCGTACCACTTTGTCGCCGATGTCGGCGTCGTCCCAGGTCAACGTGTTGGCCGCACGATGCTGCACACGGCGCTGAATATTGAGTATCTCCCCGGCAAATAGCTGTTGAACTTGACCACCGCCAACCGCGTCGATGCCGAGCTCTACGTCACCAGTCCGCACGGTGTCAGCAAGCATGTTTGCATCCGGATCGACCATCAGCGACGTTCCCTGTGGGAAAAACGCTCTGATCAGGACCGTCAGGAAACCGAAGAACACGAGGATACATATCGCAACCATCGCAGCCTCCGACAGCCAGACAAATCCGGTGCGGCGGCGATTTACCTTGGCTTCGGCCGAGTCGGCAGAGCTCTGCTTCCTGACTTCGACTAATTCGTCAAAATTTTGATTTTTTTCGTTCATCGTCATCTATATTCCGTTAGTACTTGCCCTGGATGCGCATGAACCAGCCGGTCTCCGAGTAATCGTTGTCAAAGCGCAGATCACTCGAGAAGTCGGTGAAGTTGTATCCAAGCCCAAGGCCCACGTGGTCGAAGCGGTTCCACATCAACTCGCCCAGGAATCCGGATCGGGTGTCATCGGATTCCTTCTGATAAAGCCGCCGATATTCCGCGCCAATCGAGAAATCCCACGGTATTTCAAAATTGAATCGTTGAATGCTCAACGATGTGTTCGTTTCGATACTCAACAGAGCGTCCGGTTCACTCAGCTTCTTCTTGAACGCCTGTTTGCCGACCCACTCGATGCGATTGTGAAGCCGCACTGACCAGTCAGTCGCGAAAAGGTCCGCCGTAGAGTTGTCGTATCGAGGATCAACCTGCGCCGGGGTCGCTTCGCTATCGAGGCTCGAGAGCTTGAAGAGCACATTCCAGCGATCGTGATCAATCGGTCGAATCGCAAAGCCAAAGCTCGCCTCCTGGAAGTCGGTCGATTGATTCGGCTGCAACATGTCCTCCGACTTGCTTTGGCGATATTCGCCGAGGAACGTGAACCCTGAACGTAATCTCACTTCGCCATAGTTGAACGTCGCGAACTGGTCGAGCGCGTTGATGCCTCGCTGGCGTCGCCATTCGTTGCGCGTGCTGAACTTGATGCCGTTGCGGTCAAAGCTGGCACCACCAATCAATGCGTTCAGTTCGTTCTCGCCGCCACCCGGGGCCTGCGTCGACGTCTGCTCACCCGACACGAGCAGGGACAAGCCCTCCGTGACAGACCAGTCTCGCCTGATGCCGGTTATCGAGCGAAGCCCACGCTGCTCGCCGTGGCGATCCCATTGATACTCGGTATAGACAGTGCCGCCGGCGCCGAACGGAGCCTCTGCACCGAGCACGGTATTACCGGAATCATCGGACGACTCTGGCCCGAGCAACTGTTGTTGCGCGTACAGCCTGCCATATGGTGTGTCCCAACTGGCGCCACCCTGGAAGGCCTCGCCATCGTCACTGACCACGATACGGCCGGACAGAAGCAGTTTCTCCTTGAATGCGTATTCCAGGCCCGCGGCCGACTGCGTTCCGGAACTTCCCGTTATCGACTGCTGATGTTCCAGCGTCGCCGTCAGGCTGTTGGTCCAGTCATATTGCGCCCGAATGGCAACGGCAGAATTGCTGGCACCCGGGGCGCTGGCCTGGCGATCGAGATACTCGCCCTCCAGGACGAGGCGGTCACGGCTATGTCGCCAGTTCAGAGACGTCTGCGTTGACGACGGTCCCGATCCCTGCGATTGATCGTCAATGCGCAGCAGGACGGAATTGAGGTCGTTGAACTTGTAATTCAGTACAGCACCAAACTGGCTCATGTCATCCAGCGAGAAGTTGCCATTGGAGATGAAGCCGGCATCCAGGTGCTTGTAGTACGCGCTACCAAGCAATTTGCCCGGTGATCCGAACCAGGCGCCGGCATCGAATTCGGCAGCCAGTTTGTACGCCGAGCCATCCTGTGCCGTACCCGCGGCAACCGGCGCGAACTGAAGCCCGCCGTCATCACTGCGGAATACCAGCGAGTCGGTGCCCTCGGACTGTGCATACTCGGCCACGATGCGCGCAGTCTGAAGTTTGATTTCCATGTCCAGGCCGTCGAGCGTGTATTGCCCGGCGCCTCCGTCGTCTTCAACGTGGATGCCGCCAATGTTCCAGCGACCGTCGGCGAAGCGCTGCTTGAAGCGCGCGCCGCTGATGCCGGCTTCGAGTCCGTCAACCGGCGTCTCGTAATCCACCTGGATCGTGACCGGGTTGCCCGACAGCAGGTTCGCGCCGATTAGTGTGCCGTCCGAGATGACACTGGAGATCGGCCGCGTAAACCAGATGCGACCTTCTCTGTACTTGATGCGGTAATCCACATTGCGCTGCTGTGTAATGCGCTGTAACAAAAGGCCGGTGTGCTGGTCGTGAACGAGCAACGACACCTGTTCGCTGCCCTGAACGATGTCCGTCTGGCTCAGGAAGTACAGTGAACCACCGGTCGCGACCAGCTCGTCGCGCACCGGCATCTGATTGACTTGCGCTGTGAACAGTTCTACTTCGCTATTGGACTCGTTGCCCGTCGTCTTGCCGAGCGAGTTCCATTCCGCCCGCGCGCCATATAACGTTCGTTGGAACGCCGTCAATTCGGTATCGGTGAAGTTCAACGCATAGTTACCGACGACGGCCTCGAGATGTTCGCCTTCCAGTGCAAGATAGAGTTTTCCTTGCGACTCTGTGTCGAAGACGACGGTGCTGTCATCGCCATAAACCGGATAAATGGTGTCGGGATCCAGGTTCGTAACCAGGCGATCGTTCTCAATCGAGTCAATTTCGCTAAACAGCGTGTCGAGCTCGCTGGCTCCGCTGTCGTAGGCAGCCGTTATCAGGTACTTACCGAGCACGGTTCCCTTCATATAAAGTGCAACCCTGCCCTCGGTCTTCACCTCATCGACGCTGTCGGCACCTGCGGCCTGCAGATTGCCTTCACGTGTAATCTGGCTGATCTTGCCGTCGGCCAACGCCATGATGAACAGAGCTTCACCCGTGTACTCGATTTCACGCGTGATGCCGCCGGTAAACCCGTCCTTGTCAGTCACGACCGTGACTATCGTATTCATGCCGAGACGAAGCGGTATGCTGGTGAAGAAGTGACCAGTCTCGTCAACTTCAACCTCCTGGTAGTTGATCATGACGGAGTTGCCGGGATCCGTGTACCCGGGCACGACCAGTTTCGAACTGCGCATTGCCACGCCCTTTGGTGGCAGTTGCAGAACGAGATTCGGTATCGGCTCGACAGCGACGATCGGGATGCCATCGTTGTTTGTCTTGACCCTTGCCAATATGTTGGCGTAACGGACGAATCCTTTCGCGTTTCTTGAGCTTAGAACGAACGCGTTTCGTCCCGGCTTCAGCATCAGCGGTGACTCGAATCGTCCTGTTTCATCGACCTCGAGTGGTTGTCTGTCTAGTTCGACGTGGTTTCCAATGTCTGTCTTGCCCACCAGCTGATACTCGTATGTGGCGTCCGGGGGCACGAGGCCGGATTCTCGGCTCCACGAGTGTCCGTCTGGGAACGGCCGGAATTCCTTGCCGCTGGGCTGAATGATCTGTATCAGTGGCAGCGCTATCGTCGTATCGATACCACGACCGATCTCATCGGTCAGTTGCAGGTCGACCATATCCACGCCCGGGCCGTCCAGCATGCCATTGAACTGTCCGTGGCTGCCAATCTCCATGGTCCTGCCGTTCATGGTCGCGCGCAGTTCATTCGTCCGCGTCTGGTACAGGCGTGTTCGTTCGACCTCGGTAAGCTCGCCGACAATTTCCACTCTGCGGTTCATCCGCTTACCACTCGCGGAATCGTTGCTGGCGATGGGTTGACTTTCGCCGAAGCCCTTGACGACGAACTTGTTCGGCGGAAGTTCCTGGACATTAACGAGGTATTTGAACGCCGCCATCGCCCTCTTTTCCGAGAGATCCACGTTGTACTCATCCGAACCATCCGAGTCGGTGTGCCCGTTTATTTGCACGATTTCGTCCGGATGCGCACGCATAACCTCGGCCGTTTCGCCAAGCAGATTCTTGGCCTGATCGGTCAGTTCATCGGAGCCGGACACGAACGCGCCACCGCTCAATTTCAGAGCTACGGCGGTATCGCGATTGACGCCGAACATGCCGCGTCGGCTGGTCGCACGCAGATTGGGCTCTTCGATCTCCAACTGATAGTAGTAAACGAGACCCGGCTTCACGGCTTTCTGTATCTCGGCGATGTCGTCCCAGACGACCTGTTCAGGCAACTCACCGGTGCCGAAGATTTGTTTCACCGTTCCGAGTCTGTCGTTCCAGATCTTGAGCGTCCAGCCATCGACCGAGCGGTTGGGAACCGTGCTCTTCAATGCGAATCGGAACGGCTCGATTCTTCCGATCTCTGCCATATGAAGAATCGACGTGCTGTCCACATCGAGGAGAGCAATATCGACGCTGGCGAAGAACAGCGGCACACCGTTTACGACAGCACTCAGGGTACTCGCGCTACCTTCGATCCGGTCAGGCAACTTGTCATTCACGCTGTTCATGCTGATGCCGAACTCGCCGTCACGACCGATGGACTCGGATTCGAAGTCGTAGTTGATGCCGAAGTTCGCCTTGGCCAGCAAGCCCGGCGTTACAGTCATGACTTTCTTGTCATGGGTGGTCGCTCGCGCGTTACCGGCGATCTTGGCGAGATTCACCTTGACCATGCGCTGTCCCGGTTTGATCGCCGGGAAGTGATAGCGTCCGTGCGCATCTGTCAAGGCATAGGTGCCTGTGTCCAGTACAACCATGGCGCCGCTGATTCCGGTCTCGCCGCGATCCTGGAAGCCATTGCCATTCACGTCATAGAAGACCTTGCCAACGACCGTACCGAGATCGAATATCGGATCGGCAGTAACCTCCAGCTCGGCGCTGGCTGACCCCGAAATCGGGCAGGTATCACAAACGTCAACCGCGAAGGCAGTGTTGGGGTACGTGCCGGCTCTGGCGCCTGCGCCGACGATCATGCTGTATGTCAGGATGTGATAGCCGGCCTCGCCCGGATCGGCCACGCCGTTGCCATTGGTATCCGCCAGGGCCTGTATATCGCCGATATCGAATATCATCGGTGGGCCCAGCACCGGATCGGCGATGACGTTCCCGTCAACGCGCGCGCTGCCGGGCACGTAAGTCAGCACCGGCGACGCGTCGTCAACCATTCGCACGTTGTTGACGATGCCCGCCACTGTGTTCTGGATCGTGATCGTGTAGGTCACGACATCACCCACCACCGCTCTTTCCGGGTTGACGTCCTTCGTCAGCAACAGAATTTCGGTCGAGGTAAACATGACCTGCGGCTGATCATTCAGTAATACGTTGTCGGCCACATCCCGCGCACTAACTGTGGAAATGCCCGGCAAGGTTGACCGAATCTCGCCGGTCGTCACGCCGTTAACGTCCGTCGGATTGAGCGGTTGTGTGAGGGTGTCCTGCGCGCCACGGCTCGATGCAACGGACACGATCCGCCCTGCGACAGGCTGATTGTTGATATCGCGCAATGTCACCGTGATTGTGCTGAAGTCGACGCCGTTGGCAAGGACGACAGGCGGATTCACCGTGACTGTGGAATTAATTGGACTTACCAGCGTATTTCTATTCAGCGTAACCGTTGCCTGCGTTAGATCGAGGCTTAACGAGTTCAACTCGCCGGTCGCCGAATTCGTAATAGGCTGTTGCGCAGCCGCCATGCCCGGCAAAAGCAGGAACAGGCCGGCAGCATATAAGAAGTGTCGGATGAGGCGAGCCATCAGTTCACCGTCACCCTGAATCGAATTGCCCATTGTGTCTGGGCTGGTATTTGTAGTGGCTGGTTTGCCTGCCCGGTCACGTCACCTACGGTCAGGTTGTCTGCACCGGCCGGACCTCCGGAGTCGAGGATCGATGCTTCATCGTCCGGACCACCGAGTGCGTCTGTTAATGGTGTCCAGATGCCTGCCCATCGGGCGGCAGCATTCGAGCCACTCGCCACAGCCGTCGTTTCAAGGCTGTTGGGAATATAAGTGAACCAGGTTTCGTCTATTGCATCTTCGATCGTGAAGCGAGAAGCGAGGAAGTCGGTAAGGTTGTCTACGTACAGTACAAAGTAGATATCCTGTCCTGGCGACACGTCTGTTCCATTGGGTAGTACCGTGCCTGCCAGATCCCGTGCTTCTTTGACCAGCGCCAGCTGTACGGAGTTGATCTCGATTTGAGCCGTGCCCGTGCCGTCGCCACCCACCAGGGTGCCGTTGTTGATGCCATTGACTCCGCCCGTTGCGGAGTTCGTGGCCGCATGAACGCTTGCCGGTCCACTGAGGAACCAGCACAGTAGCGTTAGCCACACTACGGCTTTACGGCGTTTGCTGATCAAAGCAGTCGCTTTATCTGAGGTAACAGGAGGCGCACGCATCACCGCCGCAGACTTTCGCCTGCGTCTTTTGCGTGGTGACCATCGCTTGCGCGCGGACACGGCAGTCTCACCGGGTTCCGATGCGCATCGACGCCACCATCCTGGTGGAGTCGGCACCATCAACGGGGTCGCGTTTCGCGTCTCGTGCATGCGCGCCGCAGCGGGCGCAGGCCTAAAGGCCGCGCCCGCCGGGCGTCACGCTTGAAACGACAAATTCAACGCTATTCCGTTATTGCACCGTTACCGTAAAGACGACAGCCAGGACCGAATTAGCAGCAGCATCCTGCTGCGCATTGCCCACGTTGTCGTTACCGACATTGACGGTTACACCGGCAAAGCTAACGCTATCCGCGCCGGAAACGGCATCCGTTCCCGAACCGACAACGCGCGCTGCGTTGTAGATGGCGAGCTCTTCAACCGCCGTACAGGCTGCTAACGCACACTCGGCCGTTGCATTGTCGACACGAATGTTGTCAGCCGGCCCGTAGAGGAACAATGCGTCGAGTACGTCCTCTATGGTCACGTCGGCGACAGTCAGATCCGATTTGTTGTTGACGTAAATCATGAAGTCAACACTGGTCCCAAACGGAACCGTGTCGCCACTGGTAAGCGGCGTCTGGTCGGCAGTCAAAAACGCAGTCTTGACCAACGTCAGGGCGCCACTGCTGAACAACTGGAAGATGTTCGAGTCGCCCAGTGCAGCACCGTCGCCTGCGACATCACCGATACCGGTATTGTCTGCGGCTTGTGCCACAGGACTCAGGATCAGCAAGACCCCGAGCATAAGTGCAGCGATATGCTGCGTGATTTTTACAAATTGCCGTTTCATCAGTTTTCTCCTAAAAGAGGGGTCTTCACCCGTTAACAAAAAAAAGGCCAACGCCAAGTCGGGCAGGCCTCAGTGCTGTGAAGCCACTTCGGCAACCGGTCGGCCGTATCTCTTCGGATTTAGGCCACCGGCTTTGCGATCTCCACCTTTCGGCGGAGTAGCCCTTGTCGGTGTTGTTTCCCCCCTGAGGAATTCGTTTAAGTCAGAGGCAGTACTCCTCAACCATCATGTTCATAAAATTCATCCCGTTCACGGCATCTTCACCGAGAACAATAAAGCCCACACAGCATCGGCATTGACGTTCAACTGCAGGTTACCGACGTTGCCGTCACCTGCGTCTAGATTCGGAGCCGAATAGCTCACGACATCATCACCCAATGCATCCGTCAGAACTGTGGCCCCGTTCACCGCCGTGAAAATCGTTTGTTCCTCGGCCGGCGTACAGACGGCCAAAGCACATTCAACAACCGAGTTGTCCACCTGGATCGTCGGCGTCTGATACAGGAACGCCGGATCGAGTACATCGCGTACGCTGACATCGCTGACGGCACCGCCGCTGTTGTTGATGTACAGCATGTATTTGAACTCGACGCCGCTCGGAATCAGCGAGGCGGTCGGAATTGGCGTCCCATCCGGCCAGAACGCACGCTTGATGACGCCGGGCACTGCCGCCGTTACAAACTGACTGAACTCCGACGTTCCGACGAACGCATTGCATGTCCCATCGGTACACAAAGTGGTGGTAACGGAAATAATGTCACCGGCCGCGCCTGGGAAAGCGTGACTGAAATTCTGTGATCCGCCACCCGGGTGATTGATGTTGACCGTACTGGTAAACACCTCACCTTCGCCATTTCCAGACGGGTCGCCACCCGAAGGATTGGTGAAGAATTCCATACGGTAATCCCCGGCCGGCACATCGAGGCCGTAGTCCACCGTGACATTGGCGCCGCTCACGGTCGCTAAAAGCGGCTCCGGGTAATTCAGCAGATTGTTGGGACCCGGGTCCGGATCGCCGGCGTCGTTCGCCGTCACATTATCGCCTCCGAGGTCGATCCCACGCAGGGAATTCGAGTGAATCGAGTTACCAAGAAAGCTGTTCGCGACGCCGCTGCCCATGTGCCTGATGCCGTCGAAGCCATTGTCGGTGATGGTGTTCGCGTCCACGGAATTGGTGCCACCGATCGTGTTGTTGTTGGCGGTGGATTCGATACGTATGCCGGTGAACGCATTACCGAGGCCTGCCACGGCACCGGAACTGTCGGTGCCGATGTAGTTGCCGATGATGTCGTTGTTGTCTCCCTGGATGATCATGCCGGCCTCACCACTTGCCGAGATGACGTTGCGGTCATTGGCGACGATGCCGCCGATCGTGTTGTTGTCCGCCCCGGCCGAAATGGAGATGTTGTGCCTGCTGTTAGCGGCTGCGGTCACGCCGTCGACGTCGAGCCCAAACCAGTTGCCGGCAATCGTGTTGCTCGACGAAACCACGTGAATTCCACGAGCATCGAAATTGTTGATGACGAAGCCACGGATTGTGCTGCTATCGCTGCCAGGGTCGAGTTGCAGACCGTGCACGCCGGCAGCGACCGAGGTACCGTCGATGACGACAATCGGCGTGCCTGGAAAATCGGGCTGCGTGGCGCCGTTGATAAAGACCTGCTCGGTCAAAAACGGCAAACCCGAGCCGAGCTGGATCGTGTAGGACAGCGGTGCCGCCGAATAGCCGAGCTCGGTGGTCGGGATGTTGAAATCGATGTTATCGGCACCGGCCAACGCATTGGCCTCTTCGATCGCCGCCCGCAGCGTACATTCGGTGGCGCCCTGCGTATTGAGTGCGCCGGTATCGCAAACGCCGTTTCCGGGTGCGGCGTCAGCCACGTCGCGGGTTGAGTTGACTATCGGGTTGGACGGCACGGGGTCGATATCAACGGAGTCACTGTCGTTGCCAGCGACCGGATCGCTCTGGCTGAGGAACGTGACGCTGGCCGTGTTCGTGATAGTGCTTCCGGCAGTGCCGGCGTCGACACTCGCCTGGATCGTAAGCGTGGCCGTGGCCAGACTTGCCAGGTTGCCCACGAACCAGTTGCCGGTGAAGCCGTCGTAGCTGCCCTGGGTCGGCGTGTCCGAAATGTAAGTCACGCCTACCGGCAGGGGGTCGGCGATCTGGATCACGGTGGCGCCGGCCGGACCATTGTTGGTGACATTAATCGTGTAAGTAATTGTGGCCCCTTCGTTCGGAGTCGGGTTATCGACGCCCTTGGTGACGGCCAGATCGGCAATGACGCCCGGCGAGAGCTGATCGCAATCGACAGCCTCGTAGTCGAAACCGTTATCGATCGTGCGGGGGTTTGAGCCTATGCCGGTGGTCTTGCTGAGCTCGTAGAGGATGCCCTGGGTGCCGCTCGTGCCCCAGAGCTGGCCGGAAACGTCGGTGCCAAGACCCTCGATGTCGGGGACGGTGATCAAAGCGATATCGGACGTGGCGCCGGTGACCTTGTTGATGTTAATCAGGCGGTCGGTACTGCCGCCGGCGTTCACGGCTGCGTACATGACACCGGTAATCGGGTCGACCGCGATGTCGTCGGTAATGCTGTTGCCGAGGACCGGCGGGATCGGCACGTAATCGATTCCGGCCCCGAAAGCGTCCGGCACGTGCGCGCCGGTGGCCATGTTGATCTGAATCAGGACGTCAGTGCCGCCCTGGACCTCCACTCCGAAGAGGATGCCGGTGGTGGCGTCGTAAGCGAGTCCGTCCACGTCGTTGAAGGTGATCGCCCCGAGCGCGCCGGTTCCGGTCCCGAACGACGATGGCAGCGCCGTGAACACACCGGTGGTGGTGTTCAGGGTCCCAAGCTGGCCGGCGTTGGCTGCGTACAGGGTGCTGGTGGCCCCGTTCCAGGCGATCGCCTCAATATTGAATGTGCCGGTGCCAATACCGATGTTGGTCTCGTTCGTCAACGGGTCGAAGTCCGCGGTATCGATCCGCGTAAGCAGGTCGTTTCCACCCCCACCGCCACCCGCGTCGGCCACCAGGTAACAGAGCTGGTTGATGTTGTTATTCTGGACCGTCGTGTCCTCGCTGGCGGTGTCATTCGCGGGATTTCCGTCGACCGCCGTGGTCGAGACGCTGGCGTTGTTCGTGATAGACCCGGTGCTGATAGGCGCGGTGACAAAAATGTTGGCAGTGGCGTTCGTAGCATTGGCGATAGTGCCCAACGTACAGGTGACGGTGCCTCCGAGAGGCTCGCCGCTGTGCACGCAGCTCCCCTGGCTAGGTACCGACGACTGGTAGGCGACCGTCGCCGGCAGCGTATCGACCAGGACGACATCGGTTGCCTCGTCCGGACCCAGGTTGTCCACGGTCAGGGTGTATGAGAACGTTTGCGTCACATTCACAGGGTCCGGGGAATCCGACTTACTGAGCGCAACATCGGCACCACCCGGGACCGTCACGGTCGTGTCCTCGCTGGCGCTGTCATTAGCCGGATTCGGGTCCACCCGCGTTGTCGATACGACGGCGTTGTTTGTGATGACCCCTGCGCCAATCGGTGCAGTAACGACGATGTCGATGGTTTCCACGCTGCCGTTGCTAAGCGTACCCAGATCGCAGTCGACGGTCGGGCTCGGCGGGTTGCAAGTTCCCGTGCTTGGCGTGGCCGAGATAAACGTGACCCCGGCAGGCAGCGTGTCCACAACGAGCACATTCGTGGCCGGACCCGGGCCCGTGTTCGTGACGGTCAGCGTATAAGTCAGGGGGTTACCTTCCACAACGGGGTCCGGCGAGTCGCTCTTCAGCAGCTCGAGGTCGGTCGGCGGCGGGTTTGTGACAGTAGTGTCCTCGAGCGAGGTGTTGTCGCCGAGGTCGAGATCCGGTTCAGTGCCCGAGACCACGGCGGTGTTCGTCACCGTCTGCGGGGTGCCGGGGAGTGTGACGACAATGTCGACCGTGGCGCTTGTCCCGTTGGCGAGCGCGCCCAAAGTACAGGTCACAACACCTGCGGCCTCCAGGCAGGCCCCCTGGCTCGGTGTCGCCGACACGTAGACGACGGCTGCGTCCAGCGTATCGACCAGCGTAACGCCGGTGCCGTCGCTGGGACCCTGGTTGGTTACGGTCACCGTATAGGTATGCGGAAGATTGACGCCATTCGGGTCCAAGGAATCGACCTGGGTCACCCGCAGGTTGGCTTGGGGGTCCACTATCGTGGTCGGCTCGTTGGCCGTGTTATTGCCTGCGACGGGATCCGCCTCGTCGGCCGATACAGTAGCCGAGTTGTTGATCCCACCGGCCGTGATCGGCGCGGTGACATTTATGTCGACCGTGGCGTTCGCAGCATTCAGGATCGTGCCCAGGGTACAAGTGACGGTACCGCCGGTCGGCTCGCCGGTGTGCAGACAGCTCCCCTGGCTCGGCGTCGCCGACTCGAAAGAGACGTCGGCCGGCAACGTGTCGACAATCGTGACATTGTTTGCAGTGTCGGGCCCGTTGTTCGTGGCCGTCAGCGTATAGGTGAATGGACTGCTCAAGGGGACCGGGTCAGCCGAGTCCGTTTTCGTCAGCGCCATATCGGCGCCACTTGCGGCTGTGAATGCGGCGCTGAACTCCGACGTGGCGCCAAAGGGGGGACCTCCAAACTCTTCCGTCGCGGTCACTGTCAGGATGTCACCGTCAGACCCGGCAAATGAATGACTGAACGATTCCACGCCCGTGCCGCCATGCGCGATCGTTACTGTGGATTGATAAACTTCGCCCTCGCCGTTGCCAGACGGATCGGCGCCCGACGGGTTGGTAAAGAATTCGATTCGGTAGTTGCCGGCCGGTACATCGAGGTCGAAATTCACGTTAAGCGTGCCGGCGGTTTCGCTCGCAGATGTAATGACCGGGAAGTTCAGCAAGTTGTTGGCGCCCAGATCCGGATCACCGGCATCGTTCGCTGTCACTCCGTCGGCCCCGTTGGTAGCCACGCCATCGTTCGCGAGATCGATGCCGCGCAAGGAGTTCGAATGGATCGAGTTCCTGAGGAAACTGTTCGCGGTTCCAGTGCTGCGGTGATCAATGCCATCGTTCGAATTACCAGCAATGATGTTGGCGTCCGCTGCCGCGGTGCCGCCAATCATGTTGTTGTTAGCATTCGTGTTGAGTCGTATGCCCTGCGAGGTGTTGCCAACGCCTGCCACGGCACCCGCACTGTTGGTGCCAACGTAGTTACCGATGATGACGTTGTTGTCGCCGCGAACATGAATGCCCTGCGTATTGGCCGAGATGACATTCCGGTCGGCCGCAACGGTGCCGCCGATGGTGTTGTTGTCTCCCGCACCGGTCAGGAACAGGCCCTGGGTGTTGTTGCCGGCCGCAGTGACACCGTCGATGTCGAGTCCGATCCAGTTTCCGGCAATCGTATTGCTTGCCGAAGCCACATGAATTCCACGATTGTCGAAGTTATTGATGACAAGGCCACGAATCGTGCTGCCGTTGCTACCGCCAAGGAGTTGCAAACCTCTGGCTCCAACGCCCGCCGATGAGCCGTCAATCTCTACGACCGGGGTGCCGGCGAAATCCGGTTCGGTCGAGCCGTCGATGGTCACGGGATCGGTAATCGTCGGCAGCGCCGATGCAGGCACGATCGTATGGGGGCCCGCCCCCGGAATATTGAATGCGATCGCGTCTGCACCAGGATTGCCATTGGCCCAGATGATGCAAGCCCGCAGAGATCCTCCCGTCACAGCATCGCCTGTGTCGGTTACAACCGCCCCGGGACAAACTGGCAGCGCAGGTGCTGTTCCTTCAACCGCCCCGATGTCGCAGGTAGTCCCGTCCGGGCGAGCCGTACCGC
>Ga0255048_10000742_pt1 | contig 24015 bp, 19 predicted proteins | sample JV7_2_2_MG_FD_183619 | JGI IMG/M metagenome (GOLD analysis project Ga0255048, IMG submission 183619) | Seawater microbial communities from Jervis Inlet, British Columbia, Canada - JV7_2_2 | ecosystem: Environmental > Aquatic > Marine > Inlet | place: Canada: British Columbia | collected 2016-10-06
GCTCGATCGCGTCGTCGCGAACGATGACTCCGAGGACGATCGCCACGATCGGAACGAAGTAGATGGCAACCGAACCTCTCGGCCCGCCAACGCGTCCGACGAGTGTCGCCATGAGCACGAACGCTACGCCCGTTCCCAGCACACCGAGCGGGAGCATCGCAAGAGCCGAGGGCCATGCCCATGCCGAGCCGGGGATCTGAGCAAGCCCGAAAGGCACAACGATCACGAGTGCCGCCAACTGGGCATTGAACAGGACGGGCAGCGCCCCGTACTTCTGCTGGAGGGGGACTGCCAGATTCGTGGAGAGCCCGTAGAGCACGACTGCACCAACGACCAGCAACGTGCCGAGAGCTGTTGCGGAGGACTCCGCCAGTTCGGGCGCCGAGATTGCAACGATTCCCACGAATCCGATGCTGATGCCGAGAAGCTGACGCCAGCCGGGTAGGCGCTTCAGAAGAAGCGTCGCAAACATCGCTGACGTGATCGGCACTGCTCCATTGAGCATTCCGGCAACGGACGAATCGATCCACTGCTGGGCTATCGGAAAGATCAGGAGCGGTATACCGATCCAAATGATCCCCAGTACGAAGGTTCTCGTCCGGTCCCGGCGGTCAATCGCCGCCCGGGCCCTCGGCACGAGTACCAACGTCAGGGCACCAAGGCCAACCCGAGCCAACGTTATGACACCAGGATTGAATGCGTCGAGCCCGATCGCCATGAACACGAACGACGATCCCCAGATGAGAGCCACCGCGCTCAGAAGCCCCCACTCTGTGAGGGCGAAGGCACCCCGATTGGTGCCCCGCGATGTAGTCGGCAACAACGCAGCTTGCGTGTTCGCGTCCCCTGGCATCACGGAAGTGTACGGTCCGCCAGTGCCGTCGCTTGCAGCCGCCTGTTCCATGGAACCTGCGGCCTCCGTCGCGCAGTTTCCCCTGCGCGGCTGCCACAACGGGGCGTGAGGGCAAACGACGGGGGCCCATCTGAACACACACGAACAGCTGATCGATTCCTTCTACAAGGCATTCAGGGAGAAGGACTCAGCAGCAATGGGGGCGTGTTATGACCCGTCGATTCACTTCTCTGACCCAGTGTTCATCGATCTCCACGGTACGGAGGTCGAGGCCAGGGCAGAGCAGGATCCGAGCCGCGGCGAGCCGTGGACTCACCCGGTTCATCGAATCGCACACGCTGTACCGGCATGGACCTGGCTCAATCGGCTAGCTTCCTTCGAGGGTCTCGAGTACACCGCCCAGCCACTCGATCGAGGCGACCGTGATGGGATCGACGACGAGTTGGACGTGGTCGACACCCAGCGCCGAAAGTTCCACGAGGTGGTGTGCGATGAAGTCCTGGTCCCCCTCGATCGCCACCGACGACTTCCGATCGGGATTGCCCTGGCGTACGCCCGCAACGCCCCCTGGTGCCCGTACAAAGACGGCGAGCGACCGTCCGAGAGTGGATGCGTTCCGCTCGGCCAGGATGCATGCGTCATCGATCCTCCCAAGGAGAGCTTCGGCACCCTCGAGCGTGTTGTCGTACCAGGCATGCCACGCGTTCCAACTGTCGACGTATGGCAACGTCGCCTGGAGAACTCTCGGTCCCTCCGACCCGATCATGAGCGGGATGCCACCTGGCCGTGAAGGCGGAACGAGCTCACAGTCTCGCAACGTGTAGTACTGCCCGTCGAAGTCGATGGCGCCATCGGTCAGGAGCGTGCGAATGATCGTGAACGCTTCTTCGAACCGGCCTGCCCGATGGTCGAAGGGAAACCCGTATGCCTCGTACTCGACCCGATTCCACCCTGCGCCGAGACCGAGAACCAAACGGCCGTCCGATATCTCGTCGACTGTCACAGCCTTGTTCGCCAGCATCGCGGGACTGTGGAACGACGTCGAAGCAACAAGTGGCCCGATCTGCACACGGTTCGTGACCGCCGCGATCCCGGCAAGGGTCGACCACACCTCCCACGGTCCCTTCGCCTCTCCGTCTGACCTGTAGAGCAGATGGTCACCCACCCAGAGCGAATCAAAGCCGACGTCCTCTGCAGTTGTCGCAATATCACGGATGTCTGGCCAGCTGACAACTCGCTCGACCTCGGGTAGTTGCACGCCCACACGCAATGGTCGACTCACTGCAGAACCCCTTCTGTTTCGTTGGCGTCTGAGCGTAGACGACTTCAGAGACGCATCGAAAAGGCCACCTGCGCCTCAGGCAACGGGCCGTACGGGTATGGCTCGAAGCTGCCCTTCATCGGTTCTGGCACCCATTGCGACCGATCCTCGACCTGGGAGAACAACAGCGAGACAGGCGCCCCCAAGCTCCTCCGAGGTTCGGTATTCTGCGGAACCACCGTGGGCCTTTGCAATCGCCTCAACGATAGCCAGACCGATGCCGGATCCGGGGACTGCTGCGTTCAGGCGGTTGGGACCACGCTCGAATCGCTCCCAGACTCTGACCTCGTACCTGCGCGGTATCCCCGGTCCGCTGTCATGGACCTCGAGAAGGAGATCGGCGCCCCGCGTGTCGATTCGCAGGAGCCTCTCTGATCCTCCATACCGGGCAGCGTTGGTCAGCAGATTCACCAACACCTGTTGGAGCCTGGCCGAATCGACGAACCCCGTGAGATCCGGTGAGCATTCGACGGTGACAGACTGTACCGACACACCGGACGCGTGGATTGCAGCCTCTGCAAGCGCCCTCATCGGCACCGGCTCGACATGCAACTCTATGTCGCTCTCTGCGTCTCGGGCCAGCATGATGAGATCCGAAACGATGCGTGACATGTACTCGGCCTGCTTGTGAACGATCTCAAGCATCGCCTTCTGCTCGGTCCCGCCGATCGAACCGTCGTCCTCCTCGAGCAATTCGACGAACCCGACGATCGCCGTCAGCGGTGTTCTCAACTCGTGTGAGATCGTCGACACGAGAGTATTCCTCTGCTGCTCGACGAGCCTGCGATTCTCGACAATCGCGACACCCTGCCGCGCGATCACAAGCAAACCAACGAGGATCACTCCCGCAAGCAGGACGGGATCGACATCATCGGTGGACATCGCGTACGTGTTGATAGCGAAGACCACCAGCATCCCCAACGCCGGCAGATACGGGGCCGCCACCGTCCACATGGGAGGATTGCGGTCTGCGTACTCTCTCGTCGGAGGGGCCGATCCGAGCAGATACGCAGCCGCAAAGAAGCCGGCCATTCCAAGGAGATTGACGGCAAACAGAGGTTGGGCCTGATCGAAAGACCCGGCGCTCGCCGATGCAAGGAACACGACATCGCCGAACACCTGGGCGAAAACTCCAGCAGTGAAGAGAGCCAGTCGAACATCGAACCTGTAGATGGAGCGTCGCAGCAGCACGAGCATCGCGACCGTGAGAACCAGGAGATCGAGGAACGGGTAGACGCTACCGACGACCCTGGCCACGGTTGACAATCCACCAAGATCATGCACCAGATCCGACAGGAAGAAGACCCAAAGCAGGACACCCATGGACACGGCGCCGATCAAGCCGTCGAGCACCATCCTCCATCGCTGGAGTGGGGAGCCCTGTGTGTGGGGCAGCGCCGCAAACCCCGCGATCATGAATGTATAGGCACCGAAGAAGAACAGGTCGGTCCACCCGAAGGCCGGAGCGTCACCTGCAATGGCGAAGACGATCGCCACGCTCAACACGCCTGCAGAAGCTGACAGTAGACCTGCACCGATCAGTGTCCAGGCAAGTCCCTCGCGCCCCGCCAGGTGCCTTGCATTCCTGAGGAACAGCCATCCCGAGACCACCGATCCAGTGAAGACAGATGTCACACCGACAATGTCGGCCACGTCTGTGTCGGCGAAGACGGTGACCAGGGCGCAGAGCGCGAGAAACACGAGGAACGCGATCGCACCAGGCCCGAATCTGAGATTCGACCGCTCTGCAGTCTGCGCTGCGCGTGAATGGGGAGCCATTGCACAGATATCGGCCGATCAGACCCAGAGATGTAGGAACTTCAGCGCAGATCCACCAGCTCGTCCAAGGACACAACCAGGTCGGGAACATGACGGGCCAGCGCATCCATGAATCGCTCGAGATGCTGCTCAGTGTGATACAGCGTATTCGTGAACCGGATGCCGTCCATGCCCAACGGGACAACAGGGAACCCGGACACATTGGTGTAGAAGCCATCCGCCATCATGCGACGGCCGAGTTCGATGGCATTCTCCGGCGTTCCCACCCGGATGAGCCAGATCGGGGTCCGTTCGAGGGCCATCGCAGGCAACTGATGTTCAACAAGGCGGTCGCGCACATAGTCGATGCTCTTCATCAGTTCCCTCTCGCGGTCGTCGCGCTCGGGTGAGAGGTGGATGTCGGCTGCTGCGACAGCCGCTCCTAGCTCCGCCGGATGCAGAGGTCCAGAGAATGTGAACGTCGCACCAGCGAGCAACACCCTCTCGGCCAACTCTTCGTTGGGCATGACCAGGACTGATCCACCGGCGCCCCACGACTTCGCCAGTGAGCCGATGACAATCATGCGTTCGTGCAGTGGCGCTTCTGAGAGCACATGTCCCTTGCCATGGGTTCCGCGCCAGCCGACGCCGTGAGCATCATCGAAGTACACGAACAGATTCGAGTGGATGTCCATGAGCTCAACAACCTGCGAGACAGGCACCCCGTCCCCATACATCGAGTAGATGCCGTCGGCGAGATACCAGACCCGCCGATGGGCTCCCGCCTTCTCGTCGAGAATCGCACCCAGGACATCGATATCGTTGTGAGGCACGTCCTGGACGTCGGCGCCGAACCCTCTCAGCGCTTGAGCCGTGAGCTGCACCGAGGCGTGGACGTGGTGGTCGAGCAGTACGAGATCGTCGGGACTCACAAGAACCGGGAGCACAGACAAGTGACCCAGCGTCGTGGTTGTTGGTACGAGGATGGTCCCGCCGAAGATCTTCTCCAGCTTCTCCTCGAGCGCCGAGTACAGGTCAACGGACGTGTAGGCGGTCGAGGACGAGAACACGGGTCCGTATTTTTCAATGGCCTCAATGGCCCCCGCCTTCAGGCGCTCATCGACGTTGAGTCCAAGATAGGCGCAAGAACCGAAGTTTATGAGCTCATCGCCTTTGACCGTGATGGATTCACCGCTCGGCGCCTGGTTCTCGACCCTGAGCCGGATCAGTCCGCCTGCAACCGCCATGTCCATCTGGGATTTGACCAATCGAAGCGCTTGCTCACGCTTTGCGGCGAGATCGGTGGCCATTGTATCCCTCCTTCATCGGTCGCCAACGGGATTCATCATGAAGACCGAAGACGCTGTCCGCGGGACCATACCCGACCGAGTCCACCCAACCGCGGACCGAATCGCCGCCATTGCTGTCCAAACGTCCAGGAACTTGGGTGCGTGTAGAGTGCCAGCCATCGAGCCATCTGGGAGAAGGTGCTCCGTTGCCAGACGATGAATCCCGCGAAGACACCCGGTGGTACGAACTCGCCGTTGACGTCGTGGTCAACGATCTGGAGTCCAACCGTGACCAAGGGCTCACAGATGACGACGCCGCAAGGCGACTCATCGAAGTTGGCCCGAACCAGCTGCAATCGGAGCCTCCGCCCTCGAGGATAGAGGTTGCTCTCGGACAGGTCGTTGATCCGATGAACCTCATGCTCATTGCAGTCGCTGTAGTCAGTATCGTCATTGGAGAGATCGCCACCGGCGTTCTCATCGCCCTCCTCGTGCTGCTCAATGTCGTGATGGGTGCACGACAGGAGATGAAAGCCAAGGCGGCAGTTGATGCCCTGGCGAAGCTCCAGGTACCGGTGTCGCGTGTCATCCGTGGCGGATCAAAACAGGAGGTGGATGCCTCCAACCTCGTACCAGGCGACATCGTACTGATCGAAGCCGGCGACCTCGTCCCAGCCGATGCACGCATCGTCCGCTCCGCGACCCTTGAGGTGCAGGAAGCCGCGCTGACAGGTGAGAGCGCTCCGATCGCAAAGGACGCAACCGCCGTCGTCGAGGACGATGTGGCGCTTGGCGACCGCACGTCCATGGTGTTCCAGAACACCTCCGTCACGAGGGGCACAGGCACAGTGGTAGTCACAGCCACCGGCATGTCCACTGAGATGGGCCGAATCGCCACGATGCTCTCGTCTGTGGAACGCAAGCGTTCACCTCTACAACGTGAGCTCGACAGCCTCACGAAGATCCTCGGCGTCATCGCTTGGGGAGCCGTTGCCATCATCGTCGGAATCGGGGCGATACGTGGTCTCGAGTTCTCCGACCTCCTGCTGCTCGGCACTGCCATGGCGATCTCGGCGATCCCGACTGGCATGCCGACATTCGTCCAAGGAATGCTGTCGTATGGATCGAAACAGCTCGCCGAAGCCAAGGCTGTCGTGAAGAACCTCACAGACGTCGAGACACTCGGTTCCACGAGCGCCATCAACACGGACAAGACCGGCACCCTCACGATGAACGAGATGATGGCGAGCCTTGTGTACCACGACGGGAGTTGGTTCACGATCGAGGGCAGCGGCTACAGCAAGTCCGGAGAGATTCGGGCGGTCGCGGGCGAACCGGACCACGACTTCACACGCATGGCCTATGCACTCGTCCTTGATTCGGATGCTGTCGTCAGTGACGACGGCGCCTTGATCGGCGACCCCACGGAGGGCGCGCTCGTAGTCCTCGCAGCGAAGCTGGGCGTTGATGCACAAGAAACGCGTCGAGCGTATCCGAGGTTGGCCGAAGTTCCCTTCGACTCGAGCTACAAGTTCATGGCAACGTTGCACAGGGTCCCCGTTGATGGCGAAGACCGTCTGATCCTGCTGACCAAGGGCGCCCCTGACGTCGTGATCGCCAGATGCTCACGATCATCCACCGTCGAGCAAGACTCCGTTCCCATAGGCGAGGCTGTTGTGGCCATCAACGATGCGAACACGAGAATGGGTTCAGAGGGACTCCGTGTCCTCTCCCTCGCAGCTCGCCTCATCGACCCGTGGGATGAGGATGCTGCCCTTCGAGAACCCATGTCATTCGTTGAGAACCTGCAGTTCGTGTCTCTGATCGGGATCATCGACCCTCTTCGACCTTCGGCCAAGGAAGCGGTGCGTGTCGCACACGAAGCAGGAATCGACGTGCGGATGATCACCGGCGACCATGCAGTCACCGCCATGGCGATCGGAAAGGACCTCGGGCTCGGGCCGGGGGCGATCAGCGGGGCTGAATTCAGGGCAATGCCGGACGACGAAATTGTTGCGTCCTTGGACGAACTGCACGTATTCGGACGTGTTGCGCCCGAGGACAAGCTGCGGCTGGTTCAGCTGATGCAGGCGCAGGAAATGATCGTTGCAATGACAGGGGACGCGGTCAACGATGCCGCAGCCCTCAAGCAGGCAGACATCGGTGTTGCGATGGGTTCAGGGTCTGAGGTCACAAAGCAGGCAGCAAAGATGATCCTCACGGACGACAACTTCGGAACACTCGTACACGCGGTGGAGCTGGGCCGAAGCATCTACCAGAAGATCACGCTGTATGTCCGTTACCAGATGTCTCAGCTTCTCTCGCTTGTGATCCTGTTTCTCGCAGCAAGCCTGTTCAACATCGCAAGTGGCGTCGCCCTCACACCGATGATGGTGCTATTCCTCAACTTCCTCGTTGCGTCCGCTCCGGTTGTGGTGATCCTGCTCGAACCGGTCAACCCCGGGCTGATGAACCGTACGCCGCGAGACCCATCGCTGCGTCTGACGAATAGACGTGAGGTCACCAGATGGCTGTCATACGGATCGACTCTCTTCGTCGTCACCCTCGTGCCCCTGGTCTGGGGTCCGGACGAACCATCAGCGATTGACCCAACGGCGTCCATGACCATGGCGTTCGCCGTGATGGCGTTCGGTACACTTCTCACCGGACTCGCCGTCAGGCGCGATCCCGAAAGTGGCCTTCCTCCGACACTCAGGGCGGCAGGCATACTCGCGATCCCCTTTGCGCTGGTGATCATCTCAACACAGTGGGCAGCGATGCAGCGACTGCTCGGCACCCACCCTCTCACGGGTGAGCAGTGGCTCGGCGCCATCGGTCTGGCCTTCATCGTCTTCGTGGTCATCGAATTCGAGAAACTGATCAGAAGACGGCGTCCGACCGGGGAGATCCCGCAAGCAGATCCGATCGTGATCCTCCACGGATGTACAGCGGCATCGCCCGAAGCGCCGATCCCTTCCTGACGCGCACTGCCCCGATCGGGGCGATAATCGGCTCATGCACGTTCCCTCCAGAATCCTCTACGGCGGCCGCCGCGACGCACCGCTTGCGCTCATCGCTGCGACTGCCGCCGTGACGCTGCTCTTCGCTTCCACTCCCTTCCTGATCACTCCTCTCTCTGAGAGCTACGGGATCTCGGAAGGTTTCGCAGGCTCGATCTCTGTGGCACAGGTCGGCGCGTTCGCCGTTGTGAACTTCTTGTTCCCGCGGCTGGTTCGGCCATCGGGGAGGCTGCTGCGCGTTTCTGCAATCTCCCTCGTAGTGCTCAACCTCGGCAGCATCTTTGCCGGCATGTACGCCATCCTGCTGTTCCTTCGCATACTCGCCGGTGCGGCCGCGGGAACGATGGCGTGGTTGACATGGTCCAACGCGATGCGACAGAAACGCTCAATGTCTTCGATCGCTGCCACAGGGCCAATGACCGTGTTGATCGCCGCTCCCATCATGTCGATCATCGCCGGTTGGGGAGATCAGGCCGTCTATGCGTTCCTTGCCATCGCCACCGTGCCTTCTGCCGTGTTGTGGGCCCCCGTGGCCGGACGCAAACGCGCGAGGGGAGTCATCTCAGCGTCGCGCTCGAACCGAATCCTGCTCGTATCGCTGTTCGGGTTGACCTTCTTCGGCTCTGCGATGTTCATCAATCAGACCATCGCCGCGAGGGAGATCCACGGGCTGTCATCCCTTGCGGCGTCGCTCGCGTTCAGCTTCAACTCCGCAGGAGCACTCCTGGGTGCCCGTCTCTCGACACGCCACCGCTATCCCGGATGGTTCCTCGCGTCGATAGGCCCCGCAACAATCATCACCGTTATTGGGCCCGCCTGGCTGTTCTACGTTGGCATGACCTGGTGGGGGTTTGCGTTCTGGATGGGTGTTCCCGGTGTGCTCCAGATGCTCGTCGACCGCTCACTCGAGCCAACCGAGCGGGCAGGCGACGGCCAGGGCGTTCTTGCTTTGGGCAGGGCAGCGGGTCCGGCGCTCGGTGGAGCCTTTGTGGACTCGGGAGCGCTCATCGCCCTTGCCGTGACGTCGGCATCGGGGATAACCGTATCCGGGTTGACCGTTGTCGGTGTCAAGGAGGGTCGAGATCGCCTTCCACCCACCGACCCACGCACAATCGACCAACAGGAATGAAAGCACTCCTTCTATGGACGACTTTGCCAGTATGGATGAGATCATCTTCCAGAGGATCCCTTGAAGGAACACGAATCCGTCGGAGTATCAGCCTTGATCACGGCTGTTGCCGCCTCCGTGGCCAGGAAGGGTGTCCCCAAATGGGATGCGAATCTGTTCGGACGCATCAACGATCTCTCTGACGGGCTCCTCGCTCTAGCGTGGGCACCGATGCAGGCAGGGGCCCTCGGCGCTCCGCTCTCGGTCGCTGCGGCGCTCGCTGCGGGGCACCGACGCACTTTGGCGGCTCGCGTTGCGGCCAACGGGGTATCTGCATGGCTTGCGGCGAAAGCGGTGAAAGCGATAGTCGACCGTCCCAGGCCGGGGCAGATCATCGACTCGACAAGGCTGCGAACAGGATCGGCAGACAGAGGACTCGGGTTCCCATCCGGACATGCGGCGGTGTCGATCGCACTCGCGAGAGACCTCACGCTCGACAGTCCGACAGCGGTCAGAATCTGCGCTTACGGTCTCGCATTCCTCGCCGGAACGAGCAGGATCTACGTCGGCGCGCACTATCCCCTCGACGTTGTCGGAGGATGGGCGCTTGGCTGGTTCATTGGAGACGTGCGCGCAACAGTCGTTCGAATCACGAACTAGCAGCGGCGGGCGCTGAGCAGCGGCTCGGGCCAACGCCCACTCACGGAGGCACATCGGGTCCTTCCACCCACCAACCCACGCACAATCGACCAACAGGGGTGAGCTCAGTTCTCGTCCGCGACGCCGGGGATGAGCCGATAACGAAAGGTGACGCAGCCGGACACTTCGTCCTCGCAGTAGTACGAATCGAACTGAACCAGCGCATCGCGGCTGCCTCCTGTACGAACAACGTACGTGTTCGGTTTGACACTCACGATGTGGCTGATGAACGCGTACGAATACCACCGACCCATCGCTGGGTTCTCTGGCTCATCACTCTCTTCACCCCCGAGAATGTCGATAGCAAACGCCGCAGATGCTGGTGGCGTGGCCTCCTCGAGCGGAACCTCTCCCAGATCGAACGCTCCACCAGGACCGGACACGTTCGTCACACCGGAATTCGTCAGCACCTTCGTGCGTCGGAACGCAATATCCCAGTCGAGCGAGGCGAAGTCACTGTCGACCACACTGCCCTCCTCGAAGTCGAAGAAGGCCCAGTCGGTCTGACTGGTCGCATCGAGGGTGTAGCGGACCCATGGCTCCTCCTCGGGAACGGCTCTTCCCTCCTCCTCGGCGGCTGCCTCCTCCTCGGGAACGGCTGCCTCCTCCTCGGCGGCTGCGTCCTCATCCGCGGCTGCCTTCTCATCGAGAGGTGCTGTCTCCTGCGAACGGACTGTCTCTCCCGGATCGCTGAGAGCAAACCCCTCCGGCTTGGGCTGGAAGCTGCCCCACACGAACAGACCGACCACACCGAAGACGAGCACCGCGGGAATGCCGAACAGCCACGTCCTCTTGTACTGCCACCATCGACGAGCTGCAGTTTGATCCTCATCCACGTCGCTGCTCTCCTCGTACGACTCGACGACAGGGACTTCCTATTGGTGAAGAGTATGGCTCACCGCGGACAAGGCCCGCTCGAAGTACCGTCATCCCCGTGAAATGCTTGGCAACACATGGCCTTCTGCGCCTTCTGACGACCTGGCCGCGCCGCTTTCTCATCGGGAAACGATCCAGGTTGGATCGCGTCACGCGACCGGAGGGATCCCATGGGCAACACCGTCAAATACCTGCTCGACGAGTCGGAGATGCCCGCTCAGTGGTACAACATCATCCCAGACCTGCCGGCGCCCCCTCCTCCCCCGCTCCACCCGGCAACACACTCCCCCATCGGACCGGACGATCTTGCACCCCTGTTCCCGATGGCGCTGATCATGCAGGAGGTCAGTACAGAGAGCGACATCGACATACCCGACGAGGTTCTCGATATCTACCGGCTGTGGCGACCCTCTCCTCTCTACCGTGCCCGGCGCTTGGAGAAGGCGCTCGATACACCCGCAAAGATCTACTACAAGTACGAAGGCGTGAGCCCTGCCGGATCGCACAAGCCCAACACTGCGGTTCCCCAGGCGTACTACAACCCCCAGGAGGGAGTCAGAGGCCTCACCACTGAGACGGGCGCAGGCCAATGGGGAAGTGCCCTCGCCTTTGCCTGTGGGCTCTTCGGGCTCGACTGTGAGGTGTGGCAGGTTGCCGCATCCTTCGAACAGAAGCCTTATCGCAAATCGATGATGGAGACCTGGGGAGCTACCGTGCATTCCAGTCCTTCGTCACTCACCGAGGCGGGTCGCGCCATCCTCGATCAGGACCCGGGCAGCCCGGGTTCGCTCGGGATCGCCATCTCCGAAGCGGTAGAAGTGGCAGCCCAGGACGACAGAACCCGGTACGCACTCGGTAGCGTGCTGAACCATGTCCTGCTTCATCAGACGATCATCGGCGAAGAAGCACTGCTGCAGATGCAGAAGGCGGGCGACACGCCAGACATTCTCGTCGGCTGCACGGGGGGCGGCTCCAATTTCGCCGGACTGTCGTTCCCGTTCTTGCGGGAGAAGCTGGCCGGCAGGATCGATCCCACGATCAGAGCGGTCGAGCCGGCGGCTTGCCCGTCGTTCACGAAGGGTGTCTACGCCTATGACTCCGGTGATACGGCAGGGATGACACCGCTGGTGAAGATGCACACCCTCGGCCACGATTTCGTGCCCGATCCCATCCACGCAGGTGGACTCCGCTATCACGGCATGTCGCCATTGCTTTCGCACATCTACGAGTTGGGTTTGATCGAAGCGGAAGCCATAGGCCAGACGGAGTGTTTCGCCGCCGCGGTGCAGTTCGCCCGAACCGAAGGCATCGTGCCTGCACCGGAGCCGACCCACGCAATCGCTGCAGCGATTCGCGAAGCCCTGGCGTGCCGCGAAACGGGCGAGGAGAAGGTCATCCTCACCGCCGTCTGCGGTCATGGGCATTTCGACCTGGCGGCCTACGACAAATACCTGTCCGGTGAGCTCGTCGACTTCGAGTACCCGGAGGAGAAGGTCGCCGCTGCCCTCGAGAGGCTGCCCACCTTGGACTAGAGAGTTCTCGGCAGCTGGGCTTACATCGTCGAGGCCATCGCTACTGACTGCGATCTGGTGGTGCAGAACCTTTCGGCACACGCCTGAATGGACTCGCATTCCGGATCTTCGAATCCAAGACCGAGCGGGCTCCCTTTCGGCCGCACCACCGGGTCTCGTTCAGTCAGGCCCAAACAAGCCCCATTGTGTGGTCGCTTGAACCAGCCAAGCTCGTTGCCGCAATATCGAAATGTCGTGTACCTGGCAGTGTTGCGCCGAAGCAGCCGAGCTGATGGTTGGCCAAGTGAACCCAACAAGAAGCAGGAAGATGCCAATCGATCTCGAACGGCAACCGAGCGGCCTCCAGGAGGAGACATCCGCGCCACCGGAACCTTCCGGGCGCGCCGGGCAACAGGTTCGCACGTCTCGACCTCGCCGACTGCTCGGCGTCATCACGCTGACAGTCGTTGGAGTGCTCGTCGGGTTCGCCCTCGCCTCATCCCAATCGAACGGGCCCGCAGTCAATGTCGCTCCACCCGTTGACGAACTGCCGGCAGCAACCGCCAACGGAGTTGCCTCTGCGGCGGCAGCAATCGCTCCTTCAGTCGTCCAGATCTCATCCCCGGCAGGTCTTGGCTCAGGCGTCGTCTACACCTCCGATGGTCTCATTCTGACTGCGGCCCACGTGATCGACGGCATCGACACCGTGGAGATCCGGCTCGCCGACGGACGACTGCTTGCCGGAACGGTCCTTGGGACCCATACACCGACAGACGTGGGCGTGATCTCGATCGAGGCGCTGGATCTCCCCGCTGCCGTGCTCGGCTACGGAATCTCTGCACAAGTCGGCGAGCTGGCGATCGCCGTGGGAAGCCCGTTCGGTCTTGATCAGACGGTCACCGCGGGGATCGTGAGCGCCGTGAGCCGGAACGTGAACGGTGTACCGATGGTCCAGACGGACGCCGCGATCAATCCCGGAAACTCGGGAGGGCCGCTGGTGAACGCTTTCGGGCACGTGATGGGAATCAACGATGTGATCTTCACCGAGGGAGGCGGAAGCGACGGAATCGGGTTCGCGATCGCGATCGATGTCGCCATCGTGGTCGCCGACCAACTCGTCGCCGGCGGCGATGTGGAACTGGCGGCGCTCGGTGCTGCAACTGTCCCCGACACCACTGGCAGCGGAGGTGCAGTCGTAGGAGATGTGCTCGCCAACTTCCCCGCCGCGGACGCAGGGCTCCTCATCGGGGATCGGATCGTCGCCGTCGATGACACTCGAATCCTCGATCCCGGCGATCTCTTCGCGGCAATTGTCATGCATCGTCCGGGCAGCTCAGTAGCGATCGGCTTCATTCGGGACGGTCAGCCGCTGATCATTGATGTGACGCTCGCAGGAATCGAACGATGAACCTGCTCGTCGATCCTTCGCGCCTGGACCCCTCCTGAACAAGTCGTGTCGCAACCTTGGATGACGCGCGCCTCGGACCCTTCCTCCCGCTGATCTACATCGCTTGGTCCGACGGCGACCTCACGATGGACGAGGTCGAGGGCATCTGCAAGACAATTGAGCGTCATCCGGGAGTAGATCTCGACAGCAAACAGGCCTTCCGGCTGTGGCTCGACCCAGACGATCCTCCGACTCCGCAGGAGTACGAAACCCTCCGTCGACGGCTGGGGCACTGGGGGGCCAACGAGATGGCCCGGACGGATGCTCGGCTCGGCCTCGTCACCATCTGCGGCGCGGGAGCCACCGCCGGTGCCATGATCCTGGAGCGCGACTGAACTCACTATCCGCGACGCTGCGGGGAGTCACTGGCGCGTGAGACAGGTATCAGAAGCTGAAGCGCGGTCGATCGTGCAACGATCAGCGAGCACGAGGTCTAGACGGTCTTCGGCATCCGACCAACCAACGACAGCACGCCGCGCAGGACCTTGTGACCACCGTCGGCGGTCGGTGCGTACATGAGTGGACACCCACCGTCGATCACCGCGATACCCTCCTTGCGGCCCATCTCTGCCGCCGTCTGCGAAACGCTCCCCGCCCCAGGGCCGCGATGCATCCAGACATGCTTGATACCGAGTTCGACACAGTCGCCCATCACATCGTCGGCGACCTCAGGACGAGTAGCTATCACCACTGCATCCACGCCGCCCGGAATTGCGCCGAGTCTCGAATAGCAGACATCGCCTTCAACCTCTTCGGCGTTTGGGTTCACGGCATACACGTCGTACCCGCGATCCCGGAGCCGCCTGTAGACCGGGTTTCCACCATGCGCGCCACCCGCCTCCCGCGACACCCCCGCCACTGCGATTCGCTTCTGGGACAGGAACTCCGCTGCCGCTTCCTTCATGGCCGTCATGAACACCTCCACGAGCCCTTCGCCGTACGGTGCGGCAACATCATCGCCAGCATCGGCCGCCGTCCGCCTCTCAAGGTACCACGCCCGAAGCACATCCACATCCGAGGCGACAGAGTGCTGATCTCAGGCCGTGGGCAACAGTCTCGCGAGGGTCAGCTGACGCCGCCATCAGCATCCGGTGTCGCAGACAGCCGTCCACCGCGAATGGCTCCCAACATGGCTCCCGGGCGGACGACTACGGAGCGTTCGGTTCGAGCAGCTCCCGATCGAGGAGGTCGCCGAGCCATTGCTCGTACTGGTCGGGTGACCAGCCGAGCGCGTCGGTGGCCAGCAGGTACTGTTCGACGCTGGTGAGGAGCCAGAGACGCTCGGCGGCATCAGAGGGCCCCAATCCCTCGCGAAACGCCCCTTTGCGCGACCACATCTGCGTGAGCTGAGTGCTGCCGAATCGGCGCTTCTCATCTCCCCGTTCGGCCATGGCGGCGACATCGGGCTCGTGCCGTGCCGCGACTGCGGCTCGCAGGATCGGGGCACCCTTCTCACAGAGCGTCCGGATCCATGAGACGAAGATTCGAAGCTGGCGGTGTGGGTCCCCTTCTGCGATCATCCGGGCGACCCAGGCATCCTGGTCGGCGGATTCCTCGAGGTCTTCGAGCATCTCGCCGACGATGCCGCCCTTGCTGCCAAAAACTGCGTAGACGGTTTGGGGTGCCACGCCGGCGTCCTCTGCGATCTGGGCGATGGTCGTTTGGGTGAACCCTCGAGCGGCGAAGAGCCGACGGGCGCTCTTGCGAATGCGGAGCCGAGTTTCGTTGGCCCGCTCTTCACGCAGGGTCGACCGGTAGGGGCGGTTGGTTGACATGATGGCATCCTAACTGATAATGTTCACTTTACTCATTAGAGTACTCTCTATCGAATATGGAAGGAGCAAAGCATGACCGACACAGTCGAGAGACAAGGGGTGCGACACGGCCGGTCGATCCAGGTTGCTGCGCTGGGAGGGGTCATCGGGCCCATCCTCTTTGCGGTGCTGGTGATCGTCAACGGTGTCTTGTATGACGGATATAGCCACGTCAGCCAGAAGATCAGCGAACTGGGCGGGGAGGGCGCCGAGTACGCGATCCTCCAGAACATCAACTTCATCATGATCGGCATGCTCACCATTGGCTTCTCGTGGGCGCTGGCGCGTGTTCTCGGACCGCCCTACCTCGGCCCTGCACTCATCGGAATCTTCGGCCTGTTCAGCTCGATCGCCAACGGACTGCTGCCCTGCGACGTTGGCTGTCAGGGAGCGACGACCGTCGGATTGCTCCACAACGTCACCGGCCTCTCCGGGTTCATCGCAGCGATCTTGGGAATGTTTGTGCTGGCGCGACGATGGCGGGATGACCCGATCTGGCAGTCCCACGCCCGTTTCACCCGGACTGTCGCCTTCGTGGCCGTTGGTGGCCTCGCCGGGTTTGTGATCACCCAAGCCCTGGACGCCCAGTCACTCGCCGGGATCGCACAACGGATCTTCGCCGGTGCGTTACTCCTGTGGATCGCCGTCACGGCCTGGAAGCTGTACCGACAGCTCGACACCGACACACCGGCCATGGACGTCAGCGCCGGAGGCGGCACGGCTCGATAGGGGTCGGTATGGAGAAGCAACCCGCGCGCAGCTCGAGCTATCTGCGTTCAGGAATCCTGGCGGGGACCGCGTCGGCATTGGTCTTCACCTTCGTCCACGACCTGCTCATCAGCGACATATGGGACATGCTGCCCATCATGGTGGCAGCCGGCGCCGTCTGCGGCCTCTGCGTCGGCTGGACCTATGGGCGCCTGTTCGACGCACCCTCCATCGGAAGCTGGCTCGGCTACAACCTGGTCTATCTCGTGATGTTCGGGCTTCTCGGTATAACTTCAATAGTCGTGTTCGATCCGGTCACAACCCTGGCTGAGGTCATCGAGGACGAAGGGCCCATAGACGAACTCATCCGCATCGCGCTGCCGATGACCGTCCTTTTCGCCCTCGCCACCGTTGCGGTGATCAGCGTGCTCTTCGTTCGGAGAAGGTCCGACATCGGACCGATACTCCTCACGGTCAGCATCCTCGTGCTATTCCTCGGCCTCAACGTGTCGGCAATCGGCCTCGTGGACATACCTCGAGACTCCACGTATCTCGTAGCGGAACTGTTCGGACTCATCGTCATCATCAACGCGGCCTTCGCAGCAGCATTCCTGATGCTCGAACGCGAACGCCTGACAGGCCGCCGAACCGCACCGTCGAAGCAACACGGCACCGCGACCATCTCCTGATCGGGAGCGATGGCAGGTCAACCCTCGAATCGCCCAGACCGCTGCAAGGGTCCCATCGGACGACATTCGCCTGTCGCGCCAAGGTTGGTTCGTCCCGAAGGGAAGGAGAGACCACACGGCCCTTGCACGTCAACGAAGATGCGTGACGTGTGGCTCTCGTCGTCGGTGGACCACCGTATACGATGGAGGTACCGACATCGGAGGGAATGGCCGCAAGACGGGTGAGCTCAGGATTACGTCACTCCAGTACGAGCGCGCGGTCCGGTCGCTGACCACCAGACCACTCGACAACGTGAGGAACGATCGAGCCTCGGACTACTCCACCGACCCCCATGCCGAAACGAACAAGGCAACAATGTCGACCACCATGGCGGTGGTTTCCTCATCACATCCGTTGGGACTTCATCTCGACAGCTAAGCGCCGATCGCTGCGGAGACTTGCCTTCGCTAGGTGCGTCGACCAAGGAAGCTTGCGGTGACTGCGCACGCGGAAGCAGGCACGGGTCCACCCCATGCCTGCTCTCGCTCTCGTCCGTTGACGCCTCAGTACTGAACTGCTTCGACTTCCTCGAAGATCTCCATTCTTGGGGCGCTTGAGACCCCGGCGCGCCCCATGGCTTCCTTCAGGTCACCGTTGGCCAGAAATGCACGAGCGGCGTCAACCGTGTCGAAGCCAGCAACAACGGTGATGTTGTTGGCGTCGTCAACACTGCGATTGATTCTGTGAAAACTGGCACCCATTGTTCTCGGTGGTATCTCGTCGAAGACAGCCTTCCATTGGTCGTAATCGGCTACGTCGTGGTTGATAGCGACAACCTTCATCGTTCTCTCTCTCTTTCGTTTCCTGTGCGCCTTCCTGCGAACAGTCCTTGCCTAGTTCTCGGCGAAGAGCTCTTCACTCAAGAACTCGTTCAGACCTCGTGGTGTGAATCCGTCCAAAGCTTCAGCGATGGGGGTCGTATCGCCGAGATATGTAGTGGATCGGAAATAGTCGAAGAGTTCCGCGTACAGATCCTTGTGTACGTCGGAGATCGGGAAACCCTCGACGTAGTCGCGCGTGGACACATCGGCCTCGTAGTACGCAACGTCCTTGCCGAGAGTGGCGGTCGCTGCGTCGGCAATCTGTTGACCAGTTATGCCGCCCGGGATGTGAACATCGAAGGCGCTGCCGGTAGGACCAAGTTCGAAGAAGGCCACCGCTGCGGTGACGATGTCGTTGATATCGGTAGCAGCCCATACCATGTCGCCAGGCCACGGCATGCTGACAACGCCCTGCTCGAAATAGTCCCGAGCTGCCCACAGATTTTGGAGGAACCACGCTGGGCGCAGGATCGTGTAGCCCACCCCGGAACTCGCCAGTGCAAGCTCGATGGGTGTCTTGTTGTCGAGAATGCCCGCGCCTGTATCGCCCCGGTCTGCATCAAGGGCGGTGTGCAAGATGACGTGGTCAATACCTTGCTTCGCAGCGGCGTTGATGACATTGGTGGTGACCAATGTCTCAGCTTGGAGCGGTTCATCACCGCTCAACGTAGGTGTGAGATATACACCGTTGGCACCATCGAGCGCATCAGTCGCTTCATCGGCGTCGGCAAGATCTGCTCGCACCCATTCAACGCTATCCGCCTGTTGTCCTGGATTGCGCGCGATCGCTCTCACATCATGGCCTCCGCTTGCGAGGCGTGCGACAAGGCGGCTCCCGATGTTTCCCGTTGCTCCTACGACTGCGATCGTGTCCAATTCTCTGTCCTTCTTTCGGGAAGGGTTTCCGGACGTTTCGACATCTCACCCGTCAACCGACTATGCTACGACCCTGAACAGTACGATTCTGCAATGTTCACGATCGGACTAAATTTGATTAGAGCACGATGAAACAGAGAAGTCAAGAAGAAGAGCCTCGTCGAGCGAGAGATCTCACACTTCGAGACCGTGCTTGGCGCTCGATCATGGAGACCCATGGCGCCATTGTGCCCAAACTCGACAATGACCTACAGGAGAAGTCTGGCATCGACATCCAAACGTATGATGTTCTGCTTCACGTCTTCGAGGCTGCCGAGCAGGGAATCCGAATGGCTGATCTCGCCGCAGCAGTAGTCATCAGCAAGTCCGGAATCACCTCGTTGGTGGACCGGCTCGAGGCAAGCGCATACTTGCAACGCAACCCCGATCGGGACGATCGACGAGCAACCCGAATCACTCTGACAGCCTCGGGTGAGGTGACGTTCCGAGCTGCTGCACAAGTACACCTAGCCGGGATCGAAGAGCACTTCGCAAGCCACATCTCAGACGAGGAAGCCCGATGCATCGCAGATTCACTCGAACGGGTATGTCATTGCGATCAGACACAATCCTGAGCGTCAACCCAAACGGACCCCGCTGGACAGAAGGTTCTTCAGCACGCCCGGAGGGACTCGAACCCCCAACCTTCTGATCCGTAGTCAGAATCAGAGGGTACGGCTAACGATGACGATTCGGTGGAATTCCTTGTGCCACTTGGGTTCTCGCCTCGCACTGGTTCGCGCCGTTTGTGGGCGTTTCGCATCCTCCCGCGGACCAAATGCGGACCAAGCCAGACTGCCAGGGTTAGAGAGTCGCTTCGTCGAAGCGGCCCATCGTGGCTACCTAGATATTGGTGGTCTGGCTGCGGTGCGAGTGCCACGTCGGCGTCCGCGGACACTGCGTGCTCCGACAGTATCGATATGCCGATCAGCGTTCCTGGGCTCAAACGGTCTCGACCTGTCGCGACTCTCGCTCTGTAGCGCTTCCTTCGACTTCGCCCCGCTCGAGCGATCGACGCAAGAACACCTTGATTGTCTCGTCGACGAGCACAAGGGCGACGGCTACGCCGATCGCAACGAGCCACTGGTACGCACCGAGTTCTATGAGGCCAAGGATGCGTTGCAGGAAAGCGAGTTGCGTCGGCAGGATAATCAACAACAGCGCGAGTGCGACGAGCCCTAACTGCTGTCTACTGGAGATGATGTCACGGTTGAACGTCGTCCTTGTCTCGCTGTGTGCGGTGAATCCAAGCGCGACGTTGAACAACCCGAAGACAACGAAACCGACCGTGGCGGCGATCACGGCGCTCTCGCTTTCGTAGTGCGCCTCGATCGCGACAGTTGCGATTGCCATCAGGAGTCCGATGAAGGTCGCACGCACCCATTGTCCCCGAGAGAGGATGGGTTGGGTGAGCGGCCTTGGCTTGTGGTCCATGAGACCCTCGGCCGGCTTGTCGAATCCGAGCGAGATCGCAATGGGCACCTGCACGAAGAAGTTGATCCACAGCACGACGAGGGGCGCAAACGGCACCCCTCCGAGGATCAGAAAGATCGCGGCCAGCAGGTAGGAGACGATGAACGCGACCAACGCGGTCATCTGGAAGCGGATGAAGTTGAAGAGGTTGTTGTAGATCGCTCTGCCGAACTCCACCGCCTTGACGATGGTGGAGAAGTTGTCGTCGGTGAGGATCATCACGGCCGCATCCTTCGACACCTCCGTCCCCGTGATGCCCATCGCGACACCGATGTCTGCCTTCTTCAGTGCCGGGGCGTCATTGACGCCATCGCCTGTCATGGCGACGATATTCTGCGTCTCCTGCAGCGTGGTGACGAGCCGGATCTTATCCTCGGGCGCAACTCGGGCGACAACGCCGATCTCCGGTAGCTGGGCCTTCAGCTCGTCATCGCTGAGGGCTGCGAACTCGGCGCCGGTCAGCGCCGTTCCCTCGATGCCGAGCTGGTGACCGATCGCCGCTGCGGTGACAGCGTGGTCGCCGGTGATCATGCGGACCTCGATCCCGGCGCTGTGGCATCTGGCAATGGCGTCCTTCGCTTCGGCGCGGGGCGGATCGACGATACCGATCATCGCCATGAGTGTGAGACCCCTCACCATCTCGACGAGATTCGCCGTTGGATCGAACGTCTCCGGATCGAAGTCACGCCGCGCAACGACCATCACACGCTCTCCGCCTTGAGCCATGCGCTCGTTCTCATCGAGCGCCAAGGCACTTGTCTCCTCGGTCATCGCGACCGGTGAGCCCCCGGGTTGCCAGTAATACCCAGCCCGGGCGATGAGGACATCGGGCGCACCCTTGACGAAGCATCGCACGACCGCTTCGCCCTCTTCGTTTGTCATGCTGTGGAACGTCGCCATGAACTTGTATTCGGAGTCGAAAGGTACCTCTGCCACCCGTGGGTACATCTCTCGCGCACCGTCGACCGAGATGCCGCCCTTTTCGGCGAGCACGATGAGTGCGCCCTCCGTGGGATCGCCGATCAGCTCAACGCCATCGAGCCTGGCATCCGCACACAACGCCATCGGGAGCATGACAGCATCCAGGTCGATGCTGGTGCCGCCGGCGTGGAGAATCTCACCTGTCGTGCTGTAGCCCTCGCCTTTGACCGTGTAGCGATTCTGTCCGGGAATCGTGATCTCGACGGCCGTCATCTTGTTGAGGGTCAGCGTGCCTGTCTTGTCCGAGCAGATGGCCGACACCGAGCCGAGCGTTTCGACCGATGGCAGGCGCTTCACGATGGCATTCATCGCCGCGAGCGCCCTCGTACCCATCGAGTACATCGTGGTCACCACGGCCGGTAGACCAGTCGGGATCGCGGCGATGGCCAAGGCGACGCCTGAGACGAAGATCGCGTCGAGCTCCTGGCCGTTCAGGATGCCGAGTATGACCATCGCGACAAAGGCAAGCCCGGCCAGGCTGGCAATGACTACGGTGAGACGGTCGAGTTGTTTCTGAAGCGGTGTCTTGTCCGTCTCGGTCTCGTTGAGCAGCTCGGCGATGTGGCCCATCTCGGTGTTCATGCCTGTTGCCGTGACGATCAACTCGCCCCGACCGCGAGTCACCGGGGTGTTCATGAAGGCCATGTTCGTCCGGTCTCCGAGCGCCACATTCGGAGCATCGATCGCCTCAATCGTCTTCAACGTCGGCGTGCTCTCGCCGGTAAGCGCGGCCTCCTCGACCTCAAGGGTCGCCGCCACGAAGAGGCGCCCATCCGCCGGCACCACATTGCCTGCCTCGATCAGGACGATGTCACCGGGCACGATCTGCTCGGCATCAACCTCGACCGCCTCCCCATTGCGCCGCACACGAGCAACGCTCTTCATTGTCCCTGCCAGCGCGGCGAGGCTGGCTTCGGCCTTGGATTCCCCACGAAGGCCAAGCACAGCATTGAACACCGTCAAGCCCACCAGCACCCAAGTCGTTGCCCATTCATCCGTGAAGATCATGTTGATAGCCGCCGCCCCGAGGAGCACGATCTGCATGAAATCGCGGTACTGACGCAGGAAGGCCTGCCAGCCAGACTCCTTCTTCTTGTCCGCCAAGAGGTTCTGGCCGTAGGACTCCAGACGCTCCTCGACCTGTTCGGGGCTCAACCCGGCGCTTGGGTCGACGCCGCGTTGGCGGGCAACGTCGTCGATGGAGGCGTTGTAGGGCGCGGGAAGGCCGGCGCCGGGAGGCGTCTCGTTGGTCTGTGTCTGCTGATCCATGCCCAGAAGCCTCCCTTACCGTTTCGAGTGGTTGTAAGAACGCTACGCCAGCGTGGCGACCATCACTGCTTTGATGGTGTGGAGTCGGTTCTCTGCCTGGTCGAACACGATGCTTGCCGGAGATTCGAACACGGCGTCCGTGACCTCGAGGCCGTTCGGCATGTTGGTGTGCTCCATCATGTCTTTGCCGACCACCGTGTTGGTGTCGTGGAACCCGGGCAGGCAGTGCATAAAACGGGCGCCGTCGTTGCCGGTCGCGGCCATCAGGTTGGTGTTTACTTGGTAGGGCTTGAGGAGTTCAACCCGGCTGGTCCAGACGTCCTTCGGCTCACCCATCGAGACCCACACGTCGGTGTGGATGAAGTCGACGCCCGACACAGCCTCGTCCGGGTCCTCGGTCACTGTGATCGTGGCGCCGGTTCGTGCCGCGATCTCGTTCGCTGCCTCGAGCACGTCGGCGGGTGGTGCGAGTTCGGCGGGACCGCCGAGACGCAGGTTGGATCCCATCAGCGCAGCCATCACGATATGGGACCGCGCCATGTTGAAACGCAGGTCGCCCATGAACGCGTACGAGATCGTGTTGTACGGCTTCTTCGACGCCTCGTGCATGGTGAGGAAGTCGGCAAGCATCTGGGTGGGGTGCCACTCGGCGGTGAGGCCGTTGTAAACGGGGACACCAGCGTGCGCTGCGAGCTCTTCGACGTCCTTCTGCCAGGCGCCCCGATACTCCAAGGCGTCGTACATACGCCCGAGCACACGGCCGGTGTCTGCGATCGATTCCTTATGACCCATCTGGGAGCCGGAGGGATCGAAGTAGGTGACGTGGGCGCCCTGGTCGAAAGCGGCAACCTCGAACGCGGCCCTGGTGCGCGTCGACGTCTTCTCGAAGAGGAGGGCAATGTTCTTCCCGGTCAGTTGAGGCTGCTCGGTGCCTGCATACTTCGCCGTCTTTAGAGCACCAGACAAATCGAGAAGGAACTCCATCTCCTTGGGCTCGAAGTCGAGTTCCTTGACGAAACTGCGGTTCTTCAGATTGTAGGCCATGGTCGGGCTCCCTCTCTCTGATTGATCGTGGTCAAATGGTACCGTCCCGAAAGACGATGCCGGGCTGTTGCGTGGTGACGACCGTTCCGGCCGTCCCGGCGAGCATTTCATCGATGTCGGTGAGTCCTCCTATGCCAGCGGTGTTCCCCGTCTCGGAGGCGAACTCGCACGCGGCGACGACCTTCGGGCCCATCGATCCGGCGGGGAACTGGTCGACGATCTCCATGAGTGCATCCGGGTGCGCTCTCGCGATCGCTCGCTGCGTTGGCTTCCCCCAGTCAACGTACACGGCGTCTGCGTCGGTCGCCATGATGTAGAAGTCGGCGCCGAGGCCGGTGGCGAGCAAGCCGCTGGCGTGATCCTTGTCGATGACGGCTTC
>Ga0255048_10000743_pt1 | contig 24015 bp, 27 predicted proteins | sample JV7_2_2_MG_FD_183619 | JGI IMG/M metagenome (GOLD analysis project Ga0255048, IMG submission 183619) | Seawater microbial communities from Jervis Inlet, British Columbia, Canada - JV7_2_2 | ecosystem: Environmental > Aquatic > Marine > Inlet | place: Canada: British Columbia | collected 2016-10-06
AATCTTAGAATCGTGACTACATCGGAGAATGCCCACAATAGTAAAAAAGACAGGCGCAACACCACTGGTTTCAAGGGGGTTAAACGTCAAGGGGGGAAATGGATAGCGAGAATTGGGCTTAATTGGAAACGCATTCATCTTGGGACCTTTGATTCCCCTGAACTGGCCGCACACGCATACGATAAGGCGGCTGTCAAATATCATGGAGAATTCGCAAGAACAAACAAACAGATGGGGTTACTCGATGGATAACGATAATCTGACTAACTTAATTGCATTTGCGATAGGGGTAGCGGCGGTAGAAATACCCGGTTATGATGACCCATCTCTAACCTTATCAACGAATGACATGATTGACATACTTGATCATAGGCAAGTTGTGGGCGTTTGGAGGGCGGTTACTCGTAGAGCGCACGTATTCGAGGGCCGCGCCGATTCCCCCGAAGCCGCCGTGTTAGCGTTAATCCATAAACTGATAGGAGCTACCGATGGATGCTAAAGAGGCGGTCAGGGAGATTACCTCTGCAATTCTTCAAGAGAGAGATTCTTTCGACAAATTGGTAGCCATCATCCAGCAAGCCATTGATGATGCTGTGAGTTTACAGAGAGTCCCAAGAACGCACCTTGCAATAGCTACAAAGTTCAGTCTGTTGGCAACTAAGATTACTAACCTCAAGGTTGAGTTGGCCGAGAAGGAGAAGGTGGTTGAGGAAGCGTGTGAGATAATGCGGAGATTTACAAGGGTACACGGGCAAACCCACTATCCTGACGATCTGAATTGTAATCATTGTCGGGTCAACAACTTCCTAACCGCCCATACCCCGAAGCCAGAGCCACCGGAAAGCGAGGGGTCCCAATGACCCGCCTACTACTAACGCTGATACTCTGCCTGTTGCCGTTCAATGTCACGGCGCAGGACGTTGAACCGTACGAGTTCATTGTCTTGGACCGATACATTCAACCGGACAACCCCGTAGCCCTATTGATCTGGACGCTCGAAGTCCCGTTCGGTCCAGTTGACACCGTAGCATGGCAACGAATAGGATCACATACTTGGCTTGGCGGGTTAGCTATGGCTGACACGCTTGGAGAGTGGCATGGTAACGTAGCCGTTGTCTGGAACATGAGAACAGAGTGCAACTGCGGTGATCTCAACGGTGACGGTGGTTGGACGTTCGATATATCGGATTTGACCTTTGGGATAGATTTCATGTTTAACGGCGGTCCACCGCCAGAATGTGAGGAATAGATGAAGTATAGAAAGAAACCAGTAGTGATTGAGGCTGTGCAGTTTACAGGTGGGATCGAGAATCTTGAGGAAATACGGATAAGTACCGGCCATGCTTGCGACCCGACCTATGAACAATGTTGCTCAAAGTGCAATGAGTGGTTCAGGGGTGACAAATGAACTTCGCCCTATTCTGCATAATCATGGCGTTAATACTTAGACCGTGGAGGGATGAGTGAGTAATTATAGAGAATCTTCTGAGTTTGCGTTGGCCCGTTTCAAACACATGAGGACTAAACGATTTCTTGTTAAAGCGGGGATATGCACAAAACGAGAAATGAAAGAACTTGGTTGTGAGTTCTGTAAGCCCTTCCACAAATATGTTGACGAATCTTACAACCACATTAAAAGTCTGATGGACCCCCGCAAGCCTCAAGGCAAACCTAAATGATCCGTCTAACTATACCAGTGAAGCCGTTTGGGAAACAGAGGCCACCATTTTATGTAGTATATATACTACATAAAACATGCAGGGAGGCATGACAAAATGACAATACTTGGAATAGACATAGGATTTAAGGGTGGGCTGGCGTTTTACCAGCCCGAGACAAAGGAGTTCAGCACAACGACCATGCCAATTATAGGGAGCGGTAAGGACAGGGAGCTTGACCTGAGCGACCTAACGGACTGGATAACCGACTCCGAACTTGTTGTGGCCGAAAAGGTACACGCTATGCCCGAGCAGGGTGTGTCGTCATCATTCCGCTTCGGTGAACAACTTGGCCTGATACGGGGAATATGCTTTGCGAAAAAAGTCCCGTTGATTCTCGTAACCCCGCAACGGTGGAAGAAGATCGTTCTCGCCGGATACAACTGGAAGGGGAATAAGTCTATGGCGGTTAAGTTTGTCCAACAACGCTACCCATCAGTTGATTTGTTGGCAACGGTCAAATGCAAGAAGCCACACGACGGTATAGCTGACGCTGTTTGCTTAGCTGAATATGGAAGAATCAATAATTCAACAACCCAAGAGTAGAGGTGCAGGTTTATGAAGTGTGAGCAGAACGCTGTGATATTTGAACACGTAGAACTTGGACATTTGAATAGGTCGTTTCTAATAAGCATGGGTAACGCCATGAAGGATGGCGAGAGGAAGCATGGCCGGAAGGACTATCTTGGACATCCGTCATCAGACAAGACGTGGGATAAGGTCTTTAGACACATCAACGCCTTCAGGGGTGGTCAGAATATAGACATGGATTCGGGGGAGCCGCATCTCGCCCGAGCGGCTGCCAATTTACAGGTAATACAAGAACAGCTTGAGTGCAAGGTTGGGGAGGCCCCTATCGAATAGACACCCGCTCGTAAACAACAATAACCATAGTCTCTTCCCTGAGACTGATAAACCCCCCGTATCGTAAGACACGAGGGGTTTTTGTATAGTTAAAGTGTCATTAACCCCACATTCGCGGGATAACTACGCACAGAATATACAATACTACTTACTTGAACCCGGACTAAACACTACGCCGAGATTCAGTTTAGCATACGATCCCGTTGCCTCACCACTGGCATCGGTGAATGTAATCTCACCAAAGCCCTCAAGACTTGCGGGTGACGGCCAATCCTTATTGATAGTCGCTATCTTACGTGAGACACCAAAGCCAGTTACATAATCAAAGCCCTCGTTGGGACCGTCGAGATATGCTTCTCCACCTAACGTCCACCAAATATCCCACTTCTTACCAAGATACCACTCCCATAACATAGTCGGAGCGATGGTTGTCATCTTGGATTCGCCCAAGTCAATGTGGCTATAGACCATACGTAGCGTCATGCCACGGTCAGAGTCGAAGGGTATCTGAAACCCAAGCCGACCACCAAAGTCGGTATGCTTAAAGTCATCGAACGTCGAGACTGTGCCAAAGGCGACACCAGACATGTCGGCGGCATGGGTACTCAAAAGGGGTACGACCGTACCCATAAAGAGTACGGTTAATCCGATCAGTAATAGCTTTTTCATCTTAACCTTTCTTCGTTAATGCTTGTGCGCCACCGACGATAGCCGACTTAACGGAACCCGCCGAGAACGCCCATATGATTATCTCTTTCCAGACATCGACCGCGATCTTGTCGAAGCCGAACATCACCGTAGAACCAATGATGACTATAATAGCCATCCACCAGGTTCTCCCAAATCCACCAATCTCCTGACCCATAAGGCCCTCCTATTTATTGTTCGCTTTTGCCTTCAACGCCACGGAACTTGCGATCCTTTGTCCGAGCATCGAGCCACAGTAGGCCCTCCTCGAACTTCGTGATCGCAAGACTATTCTCCCTGCATGGGAACTTCTTATTAAGTCCACGGATAATTGTTACCGCCTGTCGTACCATCTCGTCCAACTGGCATCCATTCAGGCCATGCTCTTTGATTGGACCGTCCTGAATCTTGAATGTGATAGTGTTCGCTTCGTGGTCAACCCCTACAAACGGTGTTGCTCCTACATCTTTGAGTGTTTCGAGAGCCATTTTGACTCCTCCAGTTAAAAGTTACTTAAAACAATAAGTGAAAAATGCCACTGTTATCAAGCCAATCACCACGATAAAAAACCCGAACCTTGCGCCGAGTCCCTTGAGTGCTTTAGCTACATCCCTTTTTATGAGCCATGAAAACATTATCCAACCTCACCCTCCGGTATAAGGCAAAAGACCTCACTTTCCTTGAGTAAGACACATTTCTGGTCACCAACCATGACAGCCAATATGTGGGCCCTACCCTTGTAGATGATTCTGTCACCAACGCTGACCTGCATTGGTTTGTGATGACCATTCACCCACGCGCCCGGACCAGTAGCGACAACGGTGCCAGTTTTGGGCACATCCTCGTTCTTGGCTACAGTATCAGGTATGAGTATCTTGCCGACAGCCCGTTTGTCGTAGTCTGGCTTAACTAGCAGACGATCCTCAATCGGTCTTACGTTCATTTGTCCTCCGTGTTTCTGAATATGTCTACGATTCTTGGGTATTGTTTCCGGTGTGATATTCTACGACGCTTGATAAAAGCGTTCTGATCTATAGCGTCTTGTTCGGTTAGGGTCTTACTACCACCACCATCAGCCGTGATACAGTATCGCTCGTTCTCACAGATAGCGACATGAATGGCCTTGCCCTTGCCATTGATCCAGAACAACAAATCGCCACGTTTGGGATGGGCAACAACAGACTTCTCGTATTTCAGGAACAGGCCGTTAGCCGTGGTATCTTCTTTGGACTTCATCTTACCGATGGTCTTGAGGCATTCGACCACCATACCGGAACAGTCAAAACCATCACCGGGGTCATCACCACCCCACCGATAGGGGAGTCCGATCATCTCAAGGGCCGTTCTAACCATCGCCTCACGGTCCATATATCTATCGTTCTGCTTACTAGAAAACTCAGGCATCACTTATCCTTCTCCGCTATATGGTTAGTGTCTATTGTTATCAGGTATCTACCGACACCAGAACCCTTATATACTATGGCATAGCCCTCAACGACTATCGCACCGTCGAGTGGGACCGTCATGCCCTTGGGTTTAGACCTCTTTTTAGATTTTGATTGTTTGTTTATTGCCATCAATAAGCACTCCATCGACTACACATCGACCGTTAATGACCCACACCACCGTGACCCCGAACTCACCGTTATCATGTTCATCTACTATTGCAAAAGCATGGGCCCAATTCTTCGGTCGACCACCAAGCCAATCGTTATCTTCTGGCTTCAATGACTTGAGACACCCGATAGCCCACGCCGACTTAGCCCCATCCTCGTGACAAATACTGTACTGCTGGACATCATGCCAGTGCGCGTATAAGACAGAAACGCCCATCTTCAACAGATGAGCCTTTGAATGGTGGACACCACCATAGAAGTTACCATGATACAATCGTAACTTACCAATCCGGTAAACCTGTCCGTACGGCAGGTAGGTATAGCCCCTCTTGTCTAAGCACAATATGTCAGACCAACCATATCCGATGGTCCCCATTGGGTTGCAAACGTCGGCAAGGGTTGGGTCACGCTCTACTAACCGATCAAACCGTTCCTCGTGGTTACCCTCCAGATAAACTATTTCCTTCACGCCGGCAGCCTTAAATCGCTTGTCCTGATAATCCAGATAGCCGTTGAGTCCAACTATTTCAGCGTCGATAGCCGGTCGTATCCACTCGAAGTCGGGTTTCCTCTTGTGCTTCCACGTATAGTCGCTCACCGAATCACACTCGCCGAAGTCGCCAAGGTCAACTACCCGATATGGGCGGATTAAATCACACGCCTTGAAGACACAGGTATTGGCGGGCTTATCGTGGACGGGCCAGTGCCGGTCTGGCATGACAACCGTTCTTCTAACCGAGGTCTTTTTAGCCATTGTCAAATATCCTATCCATGCTGTTATAATACAACATAATAACCATTTGTCAATAAACTTATTTGGTTAAAAGGCTGTCCCCCAAGTTGATGTTACCCGTCAAATATAGACGGTCAAACTTGAATATCTCATCAGACGACCCCGGCATTGTGCCCCATATCTTGTAGAATCCACGAGTAGTATCCACATACTCAGATGACTTAATCAGGTTGAGGGTCCACCGACCGGTCGAATCGGTAGTCGTCTGGGCCGTTATGGGCAATATCAACTTGGACCCACCGGTGCTATCCACCCCCGGCTTAGACACGCTGATAAAGGAGTTCTGTGCAAAGATTTGCATACCGTAGACATTCATCCCAATAACGCCCTGGATGCGCGTCACGTCCCCAACCACTTGAGCAAGGCTTGGATCGCTAGGCAGGCTTACCGGCGTGTCATAGCCCTCTACGGCGAACGTATCGGTACCTGAGACTACGATTGTGTCTAATGGGAATATATACCCTATTCTGGAGGATACAGTCAAAAATGAGTCGGGATCAAGATTGAAACTCACAAACCCGCTTGCGTTAGTTGATAATGGACCGGCCACAAAGGAGGTACTTAGTGTCCTGATTGTTACGGAGACATTCTGGAGCGTGTCGTCGGTTCCGCTAGTATCCACGGCAAATATGGTAACAACCTCAGAGCCACTACCAGATATGGTAGACGGGGCCTGATAGGCGATAGTGTCTTTTAACATATCACCCATAGCTAGATTGGCTGCCGCTGCCGCAGGGACATCGGAGGTATCTTTAGCCCACACCGAATCCGAGGCCACCGTGCCGATAGTATCGTAAACCTGCTTAGAGAAGTTGGCTGAGTCGAGAACGAGATCGGTATGACGGACTGAGGCTGTGGGAGCAAAGTCAATTAAGGGGTCCGTCGACCCCGCTCCGCTTTGTAGTACGATGGCACTTGAACCATTCCCGTGTATAACAAGCCCATCAGCTCCAGAGGCATCCAACCCCGCAATAATCATCCCATCGGAACCACCACGGATATATGCACCAGCCTGATTATCTGAATTGGGGAGAGCGGATTGGACCATTAAGCCAACGCCCTCTAAAAGTTCGTTGGTTGCCGCTCCGGACCCACCCTTCATTAGCACACCGGAACCACTGTCACCGGCAACTACCTCAAGAGCGTAGAATTCTGATCTGGCCACTTTGTCACTGCCCCTAATTATCATTGCAACATCAGAACTGTCAGATTCGATAACGACCGCAGTATCAAGTGGTGATGTTGGTATGATCCGCAACGCGCTCAAGTTGAGTGAGGCACTATTGCCATCAAGAATAGCCTCTAAACTATCGGCCGCTCCAGCGCCACCCGATATTTGGGCCACGTTGACATCCAAAGTCCCGACTATCCGCTCGTCCCTCTCCATTGGCCATGAAGCATAATTACCGTCCGTCATACCGGCCCACTTGATTAACCACAACACAGTCCAGAATGTATCCACGCCAACAGAGAAAGTTGTATCTAGCCCGTAACTATCCGTGTACCAATCGGCCCCACCATTATGTCCGGTGCTATCGACAAATACACCACCAGCGTAAAGTTGCCATTGGATCGAATCGGCTGTTTGTGGTAGTCCCATTGTGGTTTTCCAACTTGCCCCAAACGCATCGAACGACACCATTGTTTGCCCTATAATAGCAAGGACAGATATGGCGACTACCGCTATAACAATTTTCAATATCTTCTTGCTATCCATCTCATTCTCCTATTCATGCTATTGAATCGTCGCATTTATTATTTGTCCACCACCACCGGGCGTATATGGAATGGTCACCCTTGGATGATTGGCGGAGGTGGCGTGTTCCTCTGAGGCGAATTCTGACCCGCCAGTTATCGCATACGGAATGCTTGGGAAAACCCATATGCCATATTCTTCTTTACTACCATCGTACCACGCTTCCACTAATGCTTGTGGGATTGTGAAACTGTACCATGTTGAAGTCGCTCCGGCTAAAACGCTGTCCATCGGGGAAGATTTTAAGTCGGCAGAAGTAGTCGCACAGGTTCCACTTGAATCAATGGGGCCATCGTGCGTGTTTTGAGCCGTTGTTTGGGCGCAATGCCCTGTCTCCAGATACGATTCCCAACTACCCTCTGAACTCTTAAGCAAATACCCATAATGATTAGTAGCATCGTATTCGTGGTAATTCATATCATCGTCGTTATACGGCTTGAACGCTTCATAAGCAACAGCATAACTCGGAAGAAAGCCCGCCGTAATACTGACGCAATACAAAGAACAAGTAGCATCTCCGGTTATAGTAGCTCCCGCCCCAAGAGCCGTAGCGACATCGAATATTTTAAGCCTAAAGAGCCGAAACGTCTTGCCTGATGTGAATTGCACGCCCGCCTCGGTCCGACCAGAATAGACGTTGTTTCGGTCGGACATATCGGAGTGATCTACTTCGCAATTCCCCGGCCCCTTGAACGTGGCATCGACAGCCAAAACAGGAACGGTCAAAAACAAGCAAAGTACGATTTTAATTATTGTCGTCAACATAGTATACTATCCATATTTGAAGCATGTTAATGTCTGTTGCCGGAAGAATGGTCATTACGAAATTGTTGACCGCAATAGTCCCATTGGTAAGTGTTCCGTCGTCCTCTGCTTCCTTTGAGGCCGAAGTTGCCACCGCCGCGTCTACATTTGTTTCGGTGCCAGACCAATCTGGCTCAGTTGTTTCATATAGGCTAAGTGAATATGTCGAAGATGGATGCGTCACTATCCCCCAGTCGGTAATCGTGATTCCACCACCATATATTTCAGGCAGAATATTCAGCAAAATTACGGTGTCGAGCGGAGCCGCTAAACCGTCAGGGTCCATAATTGTAAACTGTGCTGTTTTGCGGGTTAATATCGCCACTGCCCTTGTACCGTCATAGACCTCGATCCAATCATCGTCTGTGTCGTAGGCGATGTCACCCTCAACCGCCATTACTGGTCCAGTTGCTGTCGGTAAACCAATGTTGGTCGTGAAGTTCGGAGCCGTCCCAAACACCGCCAAGCCCGTACCAGTTTCGTCGGTAAGTCGTCCAGCCCAGTTTGTCGATGTTAGGGTGTCAAGTTTCCCGTATGTAATTTCAGCATTCGGGATCATAGTATTAAGTAGGCCCGTAGCCCTTATATCAAGAACCCCCGCCGTAGTGTCGAAGGTGCTGGTATTGTAGCCAGAGAACACAAGTGTCCCCGCATCGGTCGTGTCCATGCGAGTCTCATCAATAACGCCCCAAGGAATACGGTCGGTCAGGGCGGCGGCTATTTTCGTACCCGTCGTGTCCACATCGATTGCCGTACCCGCTATGGCGAAATCTATTGTCGTATGACCAATCCCCCACTCGTTGTCATTCCCCCCGGAAATAAGACGATAACCAGTGTAATAAAGTTCCATCGTACGTTTACTGTGTTGCTCGTTCCAATAGAAATCACCACGATAGATGCGATCTTCGTCCCACGCATTTGTCGGCCCGTAATCAATAATTGGTTGACTGTACGCTGTCCAGACCTTTCCGCTATCATGGCTCACGGCAAGGAACAGTTTTGTACTGTCCCCAAGTTGAGTACCCCTAGCCGAACTGTCAGCGGCAATTAACATCACCCATTCATCAAGCCCGTTCGGTTTAACCTTAATGTGCCAAGGATACCAACCGGTCGGCATATTGTTCAGGAAGCAAGCCACCGTATCGGCGATTGTCCATCCAGTGGGTGAACTTGTAAGCATCGTATAGATAGCCGTCGTGTCTGCAGCCTCGTCCTCTTCAACCCACCAACGACGATACTTACTTCCAAGGACGGGTAAAACAGACATTGAGATTAAATCACCAACTTGATTCCCCACCGTCCCGCTGCAAATCGGTGTGGCCTGTGTCCATATTAGAAGATCGGTTGTGCTTACGGAATAGATGAAATTGGAGTCGGGTGCGACCGATAATTTTGTCGCCCTTGTTTCGACGTAGAGGGTTGTGTCAAACCCAAAGAACAGGTCATTGTCCGAGAGATGGTCATTGACTCCACCCATGCCGATAGAGTCCCGATAGAACAATGGAGCCGCCTTTATGCTGTCTTGCGTTCCGATTCCGTATGCGCTGTCGGTATTGGGAAATATGATCGTAGACTCTGCCGTACTTGGGTATGGCGATGTCCAGTGGTCCCCGTCGTAAGATACGGCCACGAAACCATTTTCATCTTTATCGTCTTTTGCTATAACAGAATAGACCATCACCAACGGCCAATCACGCCAACCATAGCCCCACGGTATATACTCAATAGAGGGATGCAGGGCCGACGAATACCCTAACGACGAATCGCCAATGTAGTAACCAGTATCAGCCGCATTCCAATCTTGATCGTTCTTCTGCGGCAACCAAATATTTGTATCGGCATTGTTGGCCGTTAGATTGGCAGTATCAAGTCTATGCCTAACACCCCACGCACCCTGCGGTCCAGAGTGTCGGAATGGTCCGGTAAAGAAAGCATCTACTTGCCCCGCCGCAGTATCAACGTACCCCTCGGTCGCATACTCATTTGTTGGGGTGGCTGATGATGTCTTATAGGCGAGATTGAATACGTGCGTACCAGTAACGGTATCACCATCGTTAAGAACATATGATGCGAGACTATCATTCAACTGCCCCAAATTGATCGCCTGAGTATCGGCGGTAGCGTGGGCTACGTTGGTAAGGTTATTTGCCTTTAAGTCTAAATCACCATCAGATTCAAGTGTCATCTTGGCACCGTATCCACCAACCCCATCTTCCATTGTATAGAAATCAATGCGACCATTTTCAGTCCCGTCCGTAATGTCCTCCGCTACGCCAAGAATCCCTGCCCCAGTTGTCATCTCGGGAGTTCCCGCGTCGTTGGAAAACTGGAATCTAATAAGTCCGGCTTCATCACCATCTTGGTTGGCCGCACCAGCCCGATCAGCTCTCAAGTTTAAGTTGGGACCCGTCCCGGTACCGACAGTATTTAAACTAACCGCACCAAAGACATTGGCCTGCGTCGAATCTATATCGGCTGGTTGGATAGCATCGTCAAGAATCATGCTGGACAAAACCTTGTCGGCACCGATAGTCGTCGCTCCCGCATTATCCATTGTGACATCACCCGTCATAGTCACAGCGGTAGCTACGGCAGAAGCGTTTCCAAGCCAAAAATAGGCAGAGGCAATGTTCGGGACATCGTTAGAACGACCCGCGCCCGCGACAAATATAGCACCCTGCGTTCCATGAACCCTCGTCACGACTCCAATCTTCTGAATCAGATTTGTCCCGGTGGGCTTCGTTGCGGTGTATCCACCATCGGATGCAACGTACAGGGGACTGTCAACAACAAGTCCGGTAGTGCTGATACCCGTCACTTCGCCCGACACTAAGACGTGACCAGTGGCGTTGTTTGCAACGTCATGTTCCAGTAGGCCAATCGCAGACATCAATGCGGAACTTGAGGCTTTCGCAGAATCAACGTGCGGGATGTCGGCCGTTGCGCCACCTGTCAAATATACGGGTGTACCAGCGGGGAGAATTTCGCCAGTAGCGTTGTTTCTAACCTCAATCCTAACCCCGTAAGCCATAATATGATCTTCCGACAAAGTGTCGTGAGCGCCAATTATGATCGTATCGGCAAGCAATGGGTAGGTGCTTTGGTTGATTGAGCCGCTCATTGTCCCACCGGACAGGGGGAGATACGAAGAAGCCGTGATATTATCGGCTATGTTTGCGTCAGGCAATTCCGTCACCCACGTAAAATTTGTACCAGCTTGATTGTAAGTTGCGATGTCATTGTCGGTGGGCGATCCACCACTTTCATCAAGATCGGGTTCGGTTATAGTCCCGTCAGTAATCTCCCCGGTAACGATGGAAGTACCAAGATCAGCCGTCAATTTACCAGATGAAACGGTTAGACCATCCCCCGCAAAATCGGCTATAGCCTCTGCGAAAATGTCGATGGTATCAACTTTGATTCGTAGTGTCTGTGCGCTATTATCTGATTCCTTGCCAACACCAAGGAATACATCCCCCGTTTCATTGGCCGTGACTATAAGGGCCGTGTCACCATTCGGTTGCACGTATCGAGCCGTATCATTTGAACCGTCGATGTCGTCGAAAGCACCAGAACCGCCCGCCGCACCCGCGATCTCAAGAGTATCACCCGTGATGGAAAAGGTGATATTCGCTCCCTCGCTAAGAGTAAAGGCCCCCCTCGATCCCGTCCCGTAAAGCCACGTATCGGGGGTACCGTCACCATCGGTGTCAACCCCCATTGAATCGGCCGTTCCCGCCCCGGCCGCGCCTGCGATAACGAGAGTGTCCCCATTCACGGTCAGGGTGATATTACTACCCTTTTTAATGTGCATCGCGCCCGTAGATGAATTGTAGGAGTAGATATAACTATCAACCGTACCGTCACCATTAGTATCCACACCGAGAGAGTCCCGTGACTGTGGCGGTGCGCCATGAGCGTTTACGTCAACATGAGTGAACACCGAACCGGCGAACAATAACAATATCAGTAATACAATCTTCTTCATCGCTATTTCCTTACGTCCCATAATTTAGTAACGTACCAACCACTATCGGTGAACTTGAATTTCTCGCCAACAACGGGCATACCGTTCTCATCCTTGGTAACCGAGATGAATGTTGCCCCACCCCGAACACCACTACTATCCATAGATGGGTACATGGGTAACTTTTCCCACGCGGTCAGAGTTGAATCGTCCAGCTTCAAATATAGTTGCCACATCATCGACACTTGCTGAGTTAAGGCTACTTGGTTATTGGATAACTTCTCCATCAGGACTTGCTGTCGGTCTAGTATTTCAGTAATCTTTTTATCGCGCTTCTCTGAACTAGCTAAGCCGATTTCTACCATCGTCGCCCAACCGCCCATAGCAAACACAAGTACAATTATCCACCAGTATTTCTTAGCCTTGTCGATCATCTGCGATTCCTCCGCCGTCGTTTACTTCTACTGGTACGGCTATTTGAATTTTCTTCAATAAGGTCCCATAGCTTTTTGATCTGAACCGTACCGGGGACTCCACCAAGTTTTCCACCTATCTCAAACCCACGTTTAAGCGACTTCTTACCTTGAAGGGCCGAAAACCCCTCGTCAAGAACACCAAACAATGGACCACCTGCACTACCACCAAACCGCAACGGACCACCTACAAAGGGGGTATAATCCGTGAACTCAAACAATGCTTTACGAGTTGCCTCTTCTTCTGAATCCCCACGCTCAATGGCATCTTTATATGCGTGTATCGGGGCAGGTAATGGCGATCTCGTATCAAGAACATCCTCAAACAAAGTGTTTACCACAGTAGAGGAGGCCATTAGTCTTAATACCCTTCGGCCAATCTCAGCCTTTGATATGTGCTTATTGCCAATACCAAGGACATCTCTCTTTAGGAAGCCAGCGTTGTTAATAACAAAGGTCTGGAACAGACTCAAAGTCTTCCCAAGTTCCGTCCTCTGGAAGGGTGAAATCTCACCCGCACCACCAGAAGCCTGCCCCCCAACGGTAACTTCATCTGCGTACTTGGCGGCAAAATCGTCAGAGAGTTTCAGGGCTCGTTTCCCTTTTTGGTATGCCCCCCACCAAGTAATCTTAGCGGTCTCAGCATCAAGGTACTGTAAGGGAAGCGTCCCAACCTTCCCCGTAGCCTTCAGAGCGGCCCCTGCCTTACCTGTAGTGCCAGATTCAAGTAAGTCAGCAGAGACATCAAACGACCGCCCAGTTAAGACGCGGGACATCCTCTTTGCAATCTTGCGATTTGTGGGGGAAAGACCAGCAAGGCCAATCGCTGTCCACTTTGGACCCAATTCAGTAAAGGTATTGACAAGGGCCGTTGGCTGAATACCTGCTGATCTAAAGTTGAAGGACAACACGGAGAAGGCAAGATTCTGGTTGAGTCTCCGAAGTGCTTTTTCAGTAGCGTTGCCAAGCCTCCCGATATCAGGCTTTATTCCCGATGCGTAATTAAGCCAACTATTCAACTGGTCATAAGCTACTGGGTTATGTTCTCTCAGACTAAACCCTGCTTCAGATGGTGGTGGCACTTTAGGACCAACAGAGCTTAGACGTGAAGGGCTTGCCCCTCGTGCTGATTCGGCGGTTGCTCCTTCTACCTTTGGCCCCAAGCCTCCTATCTTCATGGTTGGCTTAGTCTTATCAACCACTGGTATTTCACCCGACTTCGTACTACCTATTTTTACAGTAGGTTTAGTTTTATCCGCTATTGGTATTTCGGGAGATACTGACTCTAATTGAGTTGCCGACTTTGGCGGGGCTGTTTTTCTGCCCGTTCCCTTGGGAGCCTTTAACCCACCCAACGACTTCGATATATCCAACTTAGAATTAGTCGCCTGACTTGTACCAAAGCCCACATCATCCGCAAGTTTAGGAGTGCCACCCCGGAAGAATTTGCCATCAAGAAGTTCACGCATTTTAGCGAGTCTTGGGGAAAGATGGATATGATCGTTAGCAGACTTCGCATATTTTCTAAACACATTAAAAGCGTCCAACGAGACTTCACTATAGTCATCAATGATGCGCCTGTTCTTGAATCGGAACCCTGTCTCAGAGCCCTTGGCAAATTTACTGGCCGGAAGGCTTAATATCGTATGGCTGTTATCCAGTTCCCCCTTCATGGTCCTGAACCATGAGAAGTAGTTATCTACCTTCTGGAAGGGCTCTTTCCCCACCGACATGCGGGCAAGGTTAATATCAGCAAAGAACTGCTCTAACTGACCTCGCATCCAATTATACGATTCAAGTTCTGTCTTTGTTAGATTGGGAACAGTCTTCCCCATCTCAGCCAAAATCTCCTTGCCACCCTTTTGTTGTGATAGGGCGTAAGTACCTATCCGCTCACTTGAGGCACTTTTATTCCCGAACTTAAACCTGCTCGTCACATTCTTTTTGAACTGGCTAAACATCTCTTGTGTAGCTTTAACCGAAGCATCCGCCCCCTCACGATACGGATGCAAGAACAACTCTTTCGTCCCCCACCTTTCGTGCATCCCCTGACCAGTTTCAAGCGACGATATTACGGCCTGTTTGGATATATTGGGTGCTTCGAGTGGGTTAATCGGCTTGATCTTCATCATCTGGTCTAACTCACCGCTGAATACGGGAGGTTTCTGTAATTGTGGCCCAAGTAAACTAGACTTGGGGCTACCGGGCACACGGGTTACAGAGCGATCATTTACAATGACCTTATCCGCTTCGGTCTTTACCAGATTCTTACTCGGTCTCGTATTCGGGATGAGAGCCTTAACACCCCTACCTGCACCATGCAAGACAATATCAAGGGACCCCCATAGAGCCGCTTCCTCAAGCAACTTCTCATGGTCAAACTTTCCACCCTTGGCGACATCAACCGTCTGACTTGCGGCAGATAATGTCGCTCCAGTTGTAATACCCCGAACCGCAGTCCTTACTACTGGGAACAGTCTCGCAAGTCCCGGTATCAGAGCAATCGCTTTAGAGGCTATGCCGATTGGCGAAACTGCACCAATAAACTGACCAACCTTATAACTTGTGGCGTCTGATATTCGTGGGTCATCCCCAACCGCACCAAGCGTAGCTCCAGACAAAACCCCACCAAACACACGCTCTACAGCCTCTTTTGGGCCAACAGGCGGTGGTGGCTCCTGTGGACCAATAGGGGACGTTGGGATTGATGGGAAATCCCGGATATTACCGTCTGGAAGGTTTTGGTCAAGGGTACTCTCAGGCTTCGCTCCCGGCTGTGTCAGGAACCCAACAAGGTCGCCAAGCCCTATATCTTTTTCTGGTTCATGGGATGGCAACAACGGCATATTAGGGTCAGGGACGGTATGAGATGGAGCCATTTGTGGGGCGAACTCGTCACGTATCTGTTGAGCTTCCTTTAACTTAACCTCTCTGCGGATAGCTGTTGCTTCCGCTAATTTCTCAGGAGAAACGGCCACTATCGTCTTTCCTTACCCGCCGCGATATATCTGTCCAACTCATCTTCTGTCATATCATCGAAACCCTTGGCCGTCAGGCGGTCAAACTCTTCGTCTGAAACTTTAGGGCCAAACATTTCATTGTGCCATTCAGTAGTGCCAATCCGGTTGAACTCACTAAGATAGGCCGGAAAGGGGTTCTCAATGGGGATGTCCTCTTCTGTCTCCCACAAGAACCCCCATTTTTTGCTTTTTTTCGTCTTCCCTGACGAGACCAGTTTGACTCCACCCTCTACTGGGTCGCCCTTTTTATCAATCGGCCCACCGTCACGAATCAAAATGATCGCTTCCTCAAGGTCCTTAATGGAGTTGATAGATGGAACCAACGCCCTTGCGTCATCGTCGGCATCAACTAACTCTCTCCAATCCTTATCTGCTTCGGCGAGGAGGTCATTTTTTATTCTCGCGATAGCCTGTGGTTTGCTCTCATCTTTGGTTTTCTCGCCGTACCCCATTTTCGCCAACTCTTTCTTTTTGGCGGCAATCTTCTTAGCTTGGAGGAATCCCAACTCTTCTTCAGTTTTTACCTTCTCTTCACGCTCACGTTCAGCAATGGTTTTTCGGGCTGCCCGAGTAGATGTTGCGGCCAACCGTGGATCATTCAATGCCTCTTGCGTGAGCCCAACACGAGCGGCTACGTCCAATGACCCCTCGGCTTGTTTGAATATCTCTTGCAGTAATGGCGCTAAATCCCTTGCACCACCGGCAGTTCCTAGCCCCGATTGGTCTGTCTGACTGAACAGTGGATCAAGTTCGAGACTAGGTATGCCCCGTTCTCTGGCCACACCCTCTAAACCACGAATATTTGCGAGTGGTTGGAATCCATCACCCGTCTCACGACCAATAGACCCATGTTGTGCGGGCACACCAAGAAAACTAATCGGTGACTGGGCTTGAGTTTGGATTTGCTCACGCAAACTTTTCATTACTGCGGTAGTCAATGGTGTTATCTCACCCGTTATTTGCTCGCCCTCACTAATCATCTTCATGGCGAGTTCGACAACTTGCTCATTCCCCTCGGAACTCAATATAGCAAAATTAGCCGCTTCGATTTTCGCTCTCGCACCAAGTCTCTTTTGCTGATCGGCCTCCAGTTTCTCACGCTTCTTGAGTTCAATATCTTGTTGCTTCTGTTTGGCCTGTTCACGGGCCGAGACTATCTGGCCCACCCCACTTACGGCTTGGCCGATCCCCTGTAGTGTTCTATTCGCCATAATGGTTACCTAAAACGGACCCTGGTTTCTTCGATTTTGTCTCTGTGCGATAAACTCTTGCAAACCCGCAAGCCCTTCGGGGGTATTATTCGCGGGAGCCTCAACGGTTCTTTCCGAACCAACCCGACCCTGCAATAATGCAAGTAATTGATTCAATTGCTGTTGTGCTTGGAACTGTCTCTGTGACTGCTGTTCGGCGATACCGGCCCTGATGCGTTGTTCACCGGCCACAACTTCACGGCCAAGAGCCAACTGTGCGGCAGGGTTCTGTAATCCAAATTCTCTCGCCAACGTCGAAGCCAACCTGTTCTGTGTCGGCTGCAATGCTTGAGTCTGCAATCCAACCTGTCTCTCCTGTTGTTCGGGTGAAAGAATACCAGCGCCCACATTGCCCTGTAACTGTTGCATCAGGGCAAGCAAGCCCTCGTTTACGTCCCCCTGACCACCGGCTTGAGCGTTAAATAATGCCGCTTGGAACTGACGACCTATATCACCCTGCTCGGCCTGAAACTGGAAGTTCCGTAATTGCTGTTGAGTGTTGAATAGGTTTTGGTCACGCTGGAGTTGCTGCTGGTCTGCACCACCGAGTCCGCCAAGCCCACCAAGAACCGCTCCCGCACCCTGTAATATACCGCCTAATGCCATATCGTCCTCCTACTCGCTTGTTTCTAAACCATGATTTGTCATAAATATATCGAACCTGTCGAATACTATATTACCCAACCCGTTACCAGCCGTTGACCCCATTTCCAATGAATGAAATAGACCCGACTTAGACGGGAACGATCTCAGTCTATACCGCTTGGTATCCAACGCATTGTAAACCGTGGAATCCAAGAGTGAATCCCTTGAATTATACGACCGTATCAAGAACGTACCATCAGTCGCATTAGTCGCATCAGCCCATACGCCTATCCGCGTAATCGTTCTACGGAACGGATCGGCTTTCAGCGGTGCGAACTTCCACGACACGGAGATTGAATCTCCATTGTCATCAAGTGACGTTCCGAACCGATAGATATTATTATCTCCACCACGAGCAAAGTACATGGTGTCACCGGGGATGAAGTCAACATTACTCTCCACGCCGTATAAGGCCGTCGCATTGAACAGCCTATCCCATGTTGCCCAACTGCCGGCCCTAAAATCATATACGTACGTTGTGTCAGCCAATGAGAACATCGCCTGTTGACCTCGCGGATAATAGAACCCGACCGTTTGGGCGAGAGTAGATAACGACACGCTATCGAAGTTATCAAGTGGCGCTGACAATATCTCGTTGAGCGTAGTACGTTCAAGTTGTTGACCACGGTTCTCTTGGACTATGCCCTCTTGTGACATGAATAAATTGCCATGTGGGGTGTGGACAAAACTACGAGCGGCCACAAGCCCACGATGATCGGTTACCTCTGCCGATGTGAAGAACACACCATCGACATTATATGTAAACAGGCCATCCAAGTCCTTTTCGTAAACTATGTGTCTTGACCTGTTCTTGTAGACGACAATGTAATCTTTCTCGGGGTATGCGAACGTGATCTCGTCACCATCGTCTTCCGTTATCGGTACAAAATCGAGATCACCAAAATCATGTTTATCGAGATTCAAGAGTTGCAAATCAAGATTAGAATAATACAACCGTGATTTATGGGTGAACCACAGGCGGTTCTGAAAGGAGAACACATTTTTGGGCAGGAATGGCGTATTCTGTTTGACGAATATAGGGAATATCACTGGATTAAATAACACGGAGTCATACCTTGCTGAATCTGCAAATGTCTCAGTACCGACATCAACACGGCCAATCCAACGGTATCTCCCAACCTGGAACTCATCCGTGGGCAACTGCGTTGGGTTGATAAGGTCTGTAAAATTTCCCGCGTTGACCCTGTAAAATGGCCCACCGTTCGATACGATAGATTCCGTATTGATCCGGCCGCCTATGATTGTATCCCCAACGTGATCGAAACCACCAATATTGATAATGATATTATTGCTGGACGTGGTATCATAGTCGAAATTATGTGTTGAATCAAACTCGCCAATCAGGAATACGGGCGCACGATAAATATTTATCTTCATACCGGAAAACGTGGCCTGTAACTTGGGCAAGCTGATCGTGTAGGACATATATTGTCGTCTGTTGGCTTGATCGTTAAAGATAAATAGGGATCGTCCAGTGTCAGATTCAATGCCCGTAACAGTATCTATGAAAGTGCAGGCGTAGGCCATCCCATGTATGCTTGTCGTGTCCGTATCTATCCAACCGGCATAAACACCCCTTGTTGCGGTATCGGCTCCCGTGACTTCACCGCCTGAGATGTAGCCGGGGGAACCGTATCTTGTAGTCATTGCGCCAAGAGAGTCCCTGCCTGTTTGCAGGTCTGTGAACAACGGGAAGATATAATTATCCGGGTCATCGGCCACATTATCAATAATCGTGAGTGTGTCTAATATGGCTGTATCAAGGACAGATATAATACTTACAGCAAAGACGGAATCCAACTTGTCGGGGAATCCCTTATTAGCTGAACCACGATAAACGGCCAAATTGTAGTACGCTGAATCAATAGTTAGATTTGAGGATTGACCCATCGTAAAATCAATCGTATTGGTATCACTATAAATGCGAAGCCCCAGTTTGCTTAAAAAAGCGGTTACGGAGTCAGCCATCCCCGGTGAGTCGGCATTTATAAGTGTTATAAGGTTTCCTATGATTTCTTCTTTTGTTGCCGTACCATCAGACGTATAACCAACACTGTCAGTATTCACCGTTATCCAGTAGAGGGTATTATCAAGGAGGCTATTAACTGTGTATCGAGCCGTTCTCCTATCTGTTAGGTGGAGAGAGTCCCGATTAAATCCAGAGAAATTTGTAAGCAACGCCTGTCCGTCATTTACACGAATCTGACTCGAAAGGTATCCTTCCAATATTCGTGGACGACCACTATCGGTGGGACTTGAAATATGTCCACTCGATTCCTCAAGGCCCATAAATAGATAATACCTATATTCACCATTCAGATTGCCAGAGGTATTCAATGGAACAATAAGGGGTTCGCCGGGAGCGGGGACAGGCCAACGCCTGAACGATTGGTCATTATGGCTATAAAGACCACCACCACCGGCACCATTGACGATATACATATCGTTCTGATACTGGGCGAACTCGGCTGGCTCAGTGATGGGCCAATGAGTTATAATCCTCGTTGGTGACGCACCAAATGTGGCCGATCCAAGCGAAGTTATGTAGATATTACCATAGCCCACCCCGGTAGAGTCCGTGACTGCGAATAACCGCTGTGTGCCGTCACTGTAATAAGCCGGGAACAGACCGTTGTTCACCATTGAATCTATGCCGGGGATATACGAAACCGAGTCATAGCCCACCCGTGATCGTATGGCCCCCACACGCCCAAAGTCAACATTATGAGCTTTCACGAAGGCCGTGGGTGATAAGGAGAATGGGCCAGCCTTAGTATTCAACGGCCCGAAGTCCTTAAGTGTAACCACTTCTTCCGTCTGAGCGAATACGCCCGTCGCAAGGATAACGACTAATATGCTACTGAGAAGGCGATACACTGGCACCCCTTTTATTTAACGACTGGCCCACGATAGCAATAGCCTCAATGTAACTTTCCTTGAACATTGCCGTAAGCGGGTGTTGTTTGGACCGTGCCGCTAACCATGTAGCGTACTGTAGAACTGGGACCCTATACTGTTGTGGGATGGTTGATAGGCTATCTTCTACCGCGATATCGAGAACTTTTCTCCATGCTATAATTCTAAGTGTGTCCCCACCCATTATCGGGGTCGGGTTGAGAAATAGTTTCCCCTCGATATATTCATACACAAGTGGTCTACGACTTTTGGGGAACTCCTCACTGCCGTCAGACAGTTGTTCGTTGAATGGCAAGTTCCATTGCTCCATCGGGAGATAATTAAACGTCTTGATCGTGTCTTGTTTCACCCACTGGACCGCTATAATACCGAGTATGGCCGAATCAAGATCGTAGGCACTCTTCTTATAAGCAGTCGTATCTATGAAGATAGCCTTATTGCTTTGCGTGATCGGTACAATCGTAACTGCGGCCACCCGTATAAATTGGTTGGCATTCGTATCTGGCAGGTACTCCACATCGGTAGTATCCACGCCAAGATTCATACGCATCAGATGCCGATAATCGGTAAAGTTTTCAAGCAAGTCAGCCGAGCGAACGGTTGAGACTAACATCAAAACAATCAATAGTGGGAAAAGTTTTCTCATTATCCTACCCTATTCAACGATGCTGACTTTGAATTACTATTAGCGATATGGCTATCCATACCGACAATGCTGACGTCTGCGCCACCGTCACGATAGTTCTTAATCATTTGTTTCAACGAGCGATTGAACCGAGCCTGTTTGGCGTCCGATAGTTGGCCCATTACGCCGTCGACAATTACCCAATCAAATGAACCGGGGAATCGACTCAGGGGTACGTCCTTCATACGGTAACGAACGTGAAGCGCGTCACCGCCCGAACTCGGGGTATCAAATAGTGTCACAATCGGGTAACCATCATCAGTAGTCTTAAACGAATACCAACTATTTGTCCCACCAATAGTACCACTCTCGGATTGTGCGCCATCGGCCTCGGCTGGTCTGCGGTGGTTCAATACCTTTTTGCCCGACCCAAGGCGGATGTTGACTATATCCCTGAGATCAAAATTCGTCCCAGTCATTTCATAATCAGCCGTACTCGCTATTGTAGTTTTATCGGAATACTCGGCCATTGCAAAGTCCCAGTCATACATAGTGGCAATCTTATTAAGTACCGGACGTAACACGTCATCCATCACGTCAGCCCAAAACTCTTTTAGGCCAACCGCCTTGCCCTCGGGGGTAGCGGCGATTATACTAACCAACTGTTCAACTGTCATCCTCGCCCCCTCCCGTATGGGCTACAAAGTCCTCATAGCCGAAGTTACATCGGCCAACGTGTCCAATCTTCAAATCGGTATCTACGTGAATCGGTATATCGTGCTGCCTCAATAATTCACAGAAGTAATAATCCTCGCCAAGTACGCCAGCACCAATGCTTTTGTCACGATAAGCTAACCGTGCTGATTTGACTATCTCTGTATCAGTAATATTACCATCGGCGAATAACAACTTACCCAACTTTTCCCATGCTATATGTTGGAACATCGGCGGTTCGGCAAACCACGGGTCGGCTAAGTGCCTTACCGCGTCAAGTTCGATCAGCATGAACGCGCCGCCAATGGCATCCACCTTTTTCAATTCACCCTTTTCCCAACTACCAATAGGAGCCCACGAATTGTCCTCCTGTTTCCTATACATATTAGGAACATACGGTTCCTGTTTGGCGTGTGCCAAGGCGGAAACAATCGGCTTTTTGTGAGCCACCATGCGGATAAGCGAATCATTAGGGAATATCATGTCCGTATCTATTGTGAGTAGATACTTGCAATCGGAATCCAACGCCCACTTGAGCAACGTGTTCCGGTTGTTGGCGATCATCGAACCGGTGGTTTTCTTGATCGGCGTCATATACCCATTTTGCAGGTTGTGAATAAGCATGTTATCCAAACATATCTGCGTCTCGGGATCAATGCCACCACGCCACGACGCTATACCTATCGCCGTATGTGGCTTCATGCGCTTCTTCTTGTCGATCAAATCAGTCAAGGACCGGTCCGTTCTCTATCCGCCGTCTACGAGCCTTCTTTAGTCTCTTGCCACGGGCGATCTTTTCAGCGTCGATTTCTTTCGCCTTCGCCTTCCCCGGGTCGTCGAGTCCCTTCGTGGACGGATGCCAGAAGATCGTTCTGCCCCACGTATGTAATTTTTGTATCAGTACTGCGGCCTCTTCGCTCTCAGTCTGCCAATATCCATTCTCGAAATCAGCCCTGAGTGTCGGCTCCCATTCTTGGGTAATAATGGCATCTCGGGAATCTCTCACTGGCTTATAGTAACCGTTCTTGAGAACGATTCTCTGGTTGCCACGAGATGTAAATCTGTAAATCTCTTTCTTCTCTGGCTTGGGCAATGTTTTAATATCAGTCATACATTCCTTTTAGTGGCAAGGGCGGTGTTACCCGCCCAAGCCTGTTGTCATTAAGCGCTAAAGCTGTTGACACCCTGTAGTATCGCATGTTTCGACGGATTGCCGAAAGTAAGCGAGAACTCAGTGAGATACTGTGCGTCCCTGCGATCTTCGTCGGGAGCCTGAATATTCAGTTCCAAACGAGTATCACGCAACGGACGGAACATAATCTCTTCCATATCGAGCAAGTAACCCTGCCCACCGACCGTGCCGGGGTTGGGGCCTTCAAGCATCTTATGGATAACGAGAGTTATATCGCCATGCGGTGACTTCCAATTCAACGGATTCCAGCCATATAGTGACTCGCTGGCCTTGGTCTGGAGTTTAATCAAACCCCACTTCTCCATAGCCGATGCCATAATCGGTGCCATGAAGAACCATTTCCTGCGAGAACCAAAGCGGAAACCATTTCTCAGGAATTCAAGGAATTCGTCTTCGGTCAAGTCAGCTTGCGTAACAATCTGATTCGACGGGGCGTTTTCCTTAATATACCACTGAGCGCCACCAACAGTACGAACCAACTTGCTAGACCCACCCGTTTTCACGGCAGAGGGAATACCATAGAAGAATAGTCGTTCGATTTCGTGACTATGTTCTACGCCCTTCTTTCTGGTCTCATACGGAAGCTGCGGTTCGGTGTTCAATAGCGAAGCTATCTCCGTCTCGGTCAGAGAGAACGGAGTCTTAACGATCTGGTTATAGTTGTCAACCTGGACTTCCTTGGTCATCTGTGCTACGGGAGCGCCGGAGCCCTCTTCCGAAGCATTAGCGATTCTCAGGAGCCAGTCATTGTCTACGAGTGCGGTCGGGAAGCCAGTCTCGCCGGACGAAGTGGCCGGATAGTTTCTGGTGAACCCAACTACGTCTGAGGCCGGTGTATTAGCCACAAATACAATTTCATACGAATCAAAGACCTGCCACAAATCACCGACAGCGAAATAGTCACCATTGTCTACGGTAATGGCCGTATCAACAGAAGCATATCCGGTGCCGAAG
>Ga0255048_10000749_pt1 | contig 23981 bp, 23 predicted proteins | sample JV7_2_2_MG_FD_183619 | JGI IMG/M metagenome (GOLD analysis project Ga0255048, IMG submission 183619) | Seawater microbial communities from Jervis Inlet, British Columbia, Canada - JV7_2_2 | ecosystem: Environmental > Aquatic > Marine > Inlet | place: Canada: British Columbia | collected 2016-10-06
ATGTAGCGCGACACGGCGTAGCCGGCCGGAGCAGCAATGATCGTGGACAGCGTCAGCGTGATGAACGCGACGATGACGCTGTTTCTGAAGCCGGGAACGATTCCGTCGGATTCCAGGAAGAACCGCATCGACTCGAAAGAGAATGGGATGAACGGCAACACGCTCTTCGGGTACGAGCGGACCACCTCAGGTGTTGTGAGAGCCATCGACGCGATGAACCAGATCGGGACCAGGACCCAGAGAGCGATCAGCAGCGCCAGCAGGTAGGTGAGACCACGATTGATCTTCTTGCGACGCAGCATGCGCCGATGGATCGCTCTGACTTCGGGCGAAGCGTGGGCGATGTCCGCCCTGCCTGCGTCGGCGCCGAGGGTCATTCCGCCTTCTCCTTCTGCGTTCGGAGTGAATAGAGATACAAGGTTGTGCTCACCATCGAGAGCAGGAGAATGAACACGGCGTAGGCCGCGGCGACATTGGGATTCCTCAGATCTCTGTACTGCCTGAAGGTCTCATTGGTGAGTACGGTGACGACGTCACCGCCGCTCAGGGCGATGACTACGGCGAACATCTGGAGGGCCAGGATCGTTCGTAGGATGAGAGCGATCTGAATACTCGGGCGCAACAGTGGAAGAATGACGTACCGAACCCTGCGCCACAGATTCGCACCGAAGAGCTCTGCAGCCTCGAGGACCTCATCAGAGATGGCCTGGAGGCCGGAGACGATGATGATCATGACGATCGCAGTGGCTCTCCACACCTCCGCCAACCAGATGGCGAAGATTATCCAGCCGCGCGTTTCGGCTGAGAGGTAGGTGATGGGACCGTCGATCAAGCCGAGTCCCTGGAGGATGGAGTTCAAGAAACCGTTCTGGGTGAAGATCGAGAAGAAGACGATACCGACGGCGAGATCCGACACACCAAGGGGAATCGCGAAGATGTACAGCAGGTACGTATTTCCCTTGAGGCGTGCTTGGATCACAAGCGCCATCACGACTGCCAGAACGAACTGCACCGGGATGATCAGGATCATCAGAAGCAGGGTTGTCCTCACAGCCGGTTCGAAGAAGCGGTCATCTACCATCTTCTGGATGAAACGGGTCGTCAGTTCGCCGGTGTCACCGCGATCCACCCTTCCCTTGGTTTCGTCTTCGAACACCTGGACGAAACGAGACTGTGACCATCCCTCCACGACGTCGCCGGCTTCGTCGGTACCACGAACCAGGTACCAGATCTCCCGTGTGGTCTGTTCGGCGATCTTGACCGCGACCTGCTGCTCGAGGTGACCCACGACGTCGCTGTTCCCGGACGCTTCCTCAAACAAAGCAGTGAGAGGATCGGCGTTCGCCCCGAGCCGTGGACGGACCGTTCCGTCGCTGGGATTGCCCGACGCATCGAGACCTCGTACACGAATCCTCGCTTCGGGTGCCCAGCCGGTGATCGTCTGTCCGTCGGGATCCTCTCCGGATACGAGGTACCAGACTTCCGTGATCATGTTTGCGCGGCGCTCGTCCGCCTCGTCGGTAACGACGATTTGGCTCTCCTGATCGAGGATCTCGAGCGGCGTGTTCTGTCTGAGCTTGCCGGTCTCTGAACCCTTCGCCACAGGCTCTTCGTGAAGTGTCAGGAACGCTTCGCTATCCCATACGGCGAGGCTGAGACCACGGACCATCGGCCATGCGAAGAACAGGGCGAGGAACAAGACCGTGGGGAAGATGAGCACGTAGGGTGCCCAGTTGCGCTTCTTTGGCCGCGGACGCGCTGGCCTGGTGTCCTCTTCGCTCTTGATCTCGACAACGGTGTTCATGTCTTACGGCCCCGCATGGTGACGATTGGAGATGTCGCCGCCTCCCGCCCTGTGGCTTCGGCCACAGGGCGGGAGGTTGCGACGGTTGTCTCGGTTACTTCACTTGGCAGGGACCGTCGCTTGGCGGGTCGGGTGCCCAACACGGTGCGCCGGTCTCGTTCATGAGTGTCTGAAGATCCGCGCCTTCCTCATTGAGCACGGTCTGGATGTCCTCACCGTCGAGAACGATCCTGTCGAACGCGTTACGGAAGATCTGGTTGATCTCCCCACCGCGCTCGCCCAGGCCGACGGGAAGCAGTGCTGGGAGTGCATCAGACGCGGTTGCCTGCGCCAGAACAGCACCAGCCTCGATCCCGATCCCCTCAGGGAGGTTGCTCAGATCGACCCCACCAACGACGGGGAAGAAGCCGAGGTTGTTCAAGACCTCGGACTGAACGGTCGGCTGTGTCAGGTACTCGATCAACTGCTCGCTGCCCGCTGGGTTGGGGGCACCAGTCGCGATGCTCAAACCCACGATCACCGGCATGAACCCGCGGCCTGCGTCTCCGGCAGGCGCTGGGAATGCGACGAAGTCGGCTGGCGATGTGTTGAACGCGTCGAGGAGACGCGCCGTGTGATCGAACGCCACCCACACCTCACCGGCGAGCAAAGGCTCCTGCATGAACTCGTAGGTGATCGACTGGGGATGGATCGTCGGCCACAACGTGTCGCGCAACCACTCCATCATGTCGGCTGCCGCCGCTGACTTGAATTCGGTCACCATTCCGCCTGTGAATGACGGGAAGGCGTAACCCTCGAGGAAGCGATGGAACAGCCCCGCATGGGGGAGACCACATTTCGCGTCCCCCGTCTCGTCGAGGATGTTCTTACACCACTCGCCGAACTCATCCCAGGTCAACGCTTCGACATCTGCGCCATCTGGCAGATAGGGCAGAGCCTCTGTGCTCGCAGCCATGATGTAGGTGGCCTGCATCCATGGTACGTAGTACAGGAAGTCGCTGGTTCCCAGCAAGCCTGCCTCCAGGAATGCGGGAGCGATCTCGCGGCTATCGCCCAGATCAGCAGCGATGTCCGTCATGTTCATGACGGCGTTTTCACGCGCAAGGGGTGGGAACGTCCCGTGGAGTGCGCCGATCACGTCGACCTCGCTCGTTCCCGCTTGGGCGCCTGCGAGCACCAGATCGATGAGCGGACCCTCTTCGATCCCTGTCACATCGAAGCCGCCGCCTTCGAGGATGCCTCGGAATAGCTCCTGCTCCTCGATCGGAACGAACTGTGTCGAGAAGAAGGCGACTGGTCCGGCCTCCTCAGCGACCGTTGTCGTGGTTGCGGCTGCTGTTGTTGTCGTTGTTTCGTCGGTGTCTGAAGAGCATGCCGCCGCCACCAACAGCAGCACTGCCATCAGTGAGACGAATGTCTTGTATCGATTCATTTCTTCCTCCCTCCGTCTGTCAACGGATTCGTGGTTTTGACGCCGGTCTTCGGCGCCGCTCGCCTCGTGCGAGCGTTTGCGGTTTCTGATCTCCTTCGAGTGATTTCCGCTTCATTCCTCTTTCTCTTCGTCCTACGCCTGCTGTGTTGTCTGCATCGTTCCTGTTGAACCGCGCACGACAAGCTCGAGATTCAGAAGGATCTGATGTTCTGGGACATGCTCGCCTCTGATCTGTCGCCCCAGAATGTCGGCCGTCAACTCTCCCGAGGCGTGTGCGGAATTGCGCACGGTGGTGAGGGGAGGGTGGGCGTACGCCGCGAGGGCGATGTCATCGAAACCGGTAATACTCACATCGCTGCCTACGACGAGTCCACGCTCCTGGGCCGCGCTCATTGCACCGAGGGCGAGGAGATCGTTGCATCCGATGATCGCCGTCGGTGGATCCGCCCGGTCGAGGATGTGTCCGGCGGTCTCCCGACCGAATTCCTGTCTGTATCCGCTGACGACCACCGAATCCTGAGACGCCGGCAGGCCGTGCTTTTCCAGACCGCGAAGGAACCCCTGCACCCGATTGTGGGACTTCGTATATCCGATCGGCTCGGCGAGGCAGACCATTCGTGTGTGGCCGAGTCCAGCGAGGTGATCGACCACCATGATCATGGATCGCTCGCCGTCCTCGTCCACGTATGCGAAGTTGTCTGCGTCTCGTGTTCGGCCGAATGCCACGAATGGGACCCTGTGCCCCTTGAGTGTGGCAATGCGTGGGTCCTCAAGTTGAGTCCTCACGATGATGAATCCATCGACGCGCCTGCTTCTGATGCGTCTGAGGTACGGCGCCCCCGGATCGGTGTCGCCGTCCGCTGAGACGAGCAACTCGAACCCGAAGACCTCCAACCGGGCAACGAGGCCGGACAGGAACTCGCTGAAGAAGGGGTCGGAGAAACGGAGGTCGGCCACGGGCTGAAGGATCAGCCCGACCGTGTCGGTGCGCTGCATCTTGAGATGTCGTGCCGCGGCGTTCGGTTCGTAGCCGAGCTCCTCGGCTGCCTCATGGATGGCGGCACGGGTCTCGGGGCCAATCTCGGAGGAGCCACCGAGTGCCCTGGACACGGCCGACACCGACACGCCGACCCGCTCAGCGATATCCCTCATGGTTACCCGTGGCTGGCTCATGAAACTCAAACGATTGAGGATATCTCCTGACCCTACACGCAAACGATTGAGGATGCGCAGGAAAGTCGCAAGTTTCTTTCCGACCCATCGCTGCTCCTCCGCACCAGACTTCCGCCTGCGTGATCGGGGAGTGCACGCCTGGCAGTTAGACGCACGTGAGGGAATCGCAGAGGTGTTCCGGAGTGACCCGGCGTTCGAGGCGCCTGAGAGCGTGTGGCTCGGCCTCCAAAGGGCCGCCCCCGACCTGTTCGGTTAGTCGTCGGAAGCTGGCCTTCCCCTGGCGCATCGGTCGCCAGTCACCGCGAGCAGCGTTGCATCGAGTGGTCCAGCGTGCACGATGCCTCGAGACGTCGAACCGGCGCGTGCACGGACTTCGTGGGAGGCTCGTCGACCGCGTCCCACTGCGCCGTCCTCACAGTGCAGTGACACCGTGTGTCGATACCTGTTCGTGCGATCAACGGTCGGTTCTCATGTGGCGTGACGGCGCGGGGGGTCCTCCGAGGCGTCGCGGAGCCAAATCCAGCCGAATGCCGGAAGCGAGACTGCTCCACCATTCACCGACCCGTTTCCTGCGACGTGCCTGACTCCCTCGATCGCGACGGCGTGTTTGCCGTCGGTGAAGTTGGCGAGAACAGTGAGCGAATCGCGCTCGTACCCAAGGACACCGACACTGCCGGTTTCGATCGGTGTGAACGCTGCTGTGGCGAGTTCGGGCAGGCCGGATCGAAGCTCTGTGAGGTTGCGCATGAACCGGAGCAGTGATGCCGAATCGTCGACTTGATCCTCAACATTGACGCGGGAAGGCGCAAAGGACGGATGTGTGACGACGGGCAAACTGAATTCCGTCGGAGCGGCATCCGACCAGCCCGCAGACGGCGTCGCATCCCATTGCATGGGGGTTCGCATGCCGTCGCGGTCTTCGAGGAGATACTCGTCCCCCATACCGATCTCGTCGCCGTAGTAGAGGATCGGTGTGCCGGGCAGGCTGAACATGACAGCGTTGAGTAGTTCGATCTTGCGCCTGTCACCATCGAGGAGCGGTGAAAGACGCCGTCGAATGCCGATGTTCCTTCGCATCGCTCGATCTGGTGCGTATGCCTCGTACAACGTCGCTCGTTCGTCGTCCGCGACCATCTCGAGGGTCAATTCGTCGTGGTTTCTGAGAAACAGTGCCCACTGTGTGCCATGCGGGATTCTTGGCGTAGCCTCGAGAGTGTCGACGATCGGTGTCACATCGCCCGTGGCGAGGGCGAGAAACAGCCTCGGCATGACGGGGAAGTGAAACACCATATGGCATTCGTCACCTTCCCCGAGATACGGCAACACGTCGTTCGGCCGTTGGTTTGCTTCTGCCAGCAGCACAGCATCCGGGAACTCGCGGTCGACCATTGCGCGGACCCGCTTCAGGTATTCGTGCGTCGCAGGCAGGTTCTCGCAGTTCGTGCCTTCAGCCTCGAACAGGTAGGGGACTGCGTCGAGCCTGAGCCCGTCGAACCCGAGATCGAGCCAGAATCTGATGGCATCCATCATCGCCTCCTGGACCTCGGGGTTCTCGTAGTTGAGGTCAGGTTGGTGGTCGAAAAACCGGTGCCAGTAGTACTGGCCGGCAACCTCGTCCCATGTCCAGTTCGACGTGTGTGTGTCGACGAAGACCACTCGCGCGTCGGGGTACCGGCCGGGGTCGTCCGACCATACGTACCAATCTCGTTTCCGAGATCCGGGTTGTCTGGCCTCCACGAACCATGGATGCTTGTCCGAGGAGTGATTCACGATGAAGTCCGTGATGACGCGGATTCCCCGAGCATGGGCCTTCTCGAGCAGGTCGCACACGTCGTCGATTGTCCCGTACTCGGCTCCGACGCCTGTGAAGTCGGAAACGTCGTAGCCGCCATCTCGCATCGGGGACGGGAGTATCGGGAGTATCCAGACGGCTGTGATGCCAAGCCATTGCAGGTGGTCAAGACGGTTGATCAGTCCACGGATGTCGCCGATTCCGTCGGCGTTGCTGTCCTGGTACGAGCGGACAGCAACTTCGTAGAACACCCCGGTGCGATACCAAGGCTGTCCTTCCGCGGTCACGTCAGTACCTGCACCGAACGCTGCCGCGCAACGTGCATCGACCTCGATGTCTGGCCGACCCCTACTGTCTCTGTGGACGTGATGTTCACGTGCTCCGCCCTGACCAACTCGAGGACCTCATCTGAGGCGGGTCTCTGGACCTCAACGTTCCTTTGACCGCGTCGACGCCACGGTACCGCCGATTTGGTCGCCGACTGCACAGTTGGGATCTCAGGCGCCTCCGTTTTGACCGATCATCGTGTTTTGTTCGATCCAAGGCGCCTCATCGCCTCCGTGTGGCGATCTGCCTCCCACTCGATCGCCATCCTTCGATTAGGCGCTCATCTGAGGGTGATAGCGCGTGACTGTGTCACCAAGAGTCGACTGGTTTCGGCGCTCTTCTGCTCAGACCGTGGCCATCGCTGTCTCCGGTCGCGAATCTTCGTCCGGTGCGATGCGGCTGGGCTCCCTCGTCACCATGATGAGGAGACTCGGCAGCACGAGAAGCGTCGCGGCGGCGGCCATGGTGATCATCACCGCGGTCAGCAGACCGTAACTCGCGAACATGGGCATCGGTGCAAACGCAAGGATGAAGAATCCGACCGCGCTCGAGACCGCGGAGGACAACAGGGCGATCCCCGTGCCTTCCCCTGTCCTGCGCATCGCCAGGTCGCGGGAGCCACTGCGACTCAGCTCTTCGCGATAGCGCATCGTGAGGTGGATCGCGAAATCGATCCCTATCCCGATCGAGACCGCCCCAATCGTCGCGGTCACGATGTTGATCGAGTAGCCGGCAACCTCCATGAAGGCGTAGAGCAGCGCCACCGTGATGAGAATCGGGATGACGCTCACCGCGGCGAATCGGATCGACCGCATGAAGGCAGCTGCGATCAGGAAGCACAGGACCACCGCTATGGGCAGGGATACCTGTAGCGCACGAGAGACTGCGTCGAGGCTCTCCTGCCTGACGATCGGTCCTCCGGTCAGTTGCACGACAGAATCCTTGTCAACAACCTGGAGGTCGGCACGCAACCTGTCAATGAGAGGAGTGACCGCCTCCCTGGCCTCAACGATCGACTCCTGTCGCCGAGTGTTGGTCATGCCGATGATGAACGTGGTAGCGGTCGTGGTTCCGTCTTCGCCGATCCAGATGCGTTGTTGCACATCGTTTGGCGTACGGAGGAACCTCGTCGAGTCGACGGCGATGCCTGCCACGCGCGTGTACGCGTAGAGGGCCCCGAGCTGATCGGAGTCATCTGGGATGCCGTCGCCGTCGAGATCGCCGAGCGTCACTCCTTGTGTCTGGGAGATTGCCTGCATCGTGATCGGCGAAGCCCAGGCGTCCTCGATGATCTGGAGCACACTCCGGTCGACGAAGGTTTGGCCATTGGCGCCTCGTGCCAGGCTCGAGGCGTCCAGGGCGACGACATCTTCGCGGAACTTCGCGAGGCGATCAACGACGCCCGGGTCGGTGAGGTCGGTTTCGACGTAAATCGTCGCCGGTTCACCACCCCGCTCTGCGAAGTGCTCGTCGACCTTGTCGAGGGCTACTACGAAATCGGAGTCGGCTGTGAAGAAATCCTTGACATCGAACTCGGTCGGTACCTGAACCGCAAGGAATCCGGCGGTCACGGTTAGGGCTCCGGCAACGGGGAGCACTATTGAGCGTTTCGAGGCGACCCATGCCACGACGGACCCGACAAGAACCGCTACGCGGCCAACGCCACGTCCCTGTGCGATGTCGCTGTCGACAGACCTGCTGCGCGAGAGCAGGACAGGGGCAACAAGCGCAACACCGACATAGATCGCCAGCGCAGCGACACCAGCGGTAGGCGACAGATACACCATGAGGAGCACCGTGGCCATTGCAAAGAGCCCTGCAGCGGTCTGGGCTGCAATGCGTCCGAAGGTGCGTGTTCGGCTCCGTGGTGGTGTGCCGACCCGCTCCTCGATTGCGGCAAACGTCAACGGCGTGACGATGCCGAGGAGCAGGAAGGCGGCCACGAGCGCTATCGACGTGGCGATGCCGAACTGGATGAGTGACTCGATGCCGCTCGAGGCATTGGCGAGGAAGGCAGCGGTGTCCGACAGCAGGGCAAGCACGAGTGCACCGATGACCGCGGTCAATCCAACTGAGAACGCCCGACGAGGCGCGTAACCGAGCGTGCGCTCTTCCCGATACCGCCCAAGGGAGTGGAATGCGAAATCGACTCCGAACGAGATCATGGCGATCGGCACGATGAGTGACAGGATCATGTCGTCTTCGAGACCTATGAGATTGCTGATCCCGTAGAGCCAGATGATCAGTGCTCCGAGGGAAGCGCCGGTGATCGCAAGGGCCCAGTAGGAACGGAAGACGATCCCTACGATCACCAGCACAGCAAGAATCGTGAAGCCGATGAACGGTCCAGCCGCGGCGCCCTGTTCTTGTGACGTGAGGTTGACGTCGATCGCGACGCCCCACGCCTGGAAGGCCCGTTCGTCACCTCGGATCATGGCAGCGACATCTCGAGAGTATTCCTCGGGCGCCGTATCGCTGCCGAGCGTGACTCCGCCATCGGTGAAGCCGAGCACGTCGTTGTCTGCGAGCACCGCCGTGAGCAATGCAGGGGAGATCCAACGGTCGGTGTCCGTGTCGAATCGGGTGTCGGCCGACAGGCCAAGGGCATCAGATTTGGGTCCGACTTCCTCGATGAGTGCTGCGACGGCTGCATCGACCTCGGCATCGGTTGCAGGCTCCAGTCCTGAAGGGAGTCGAGCATCGACGAAATCGGCAATCGTGCGAACGCCGACCACGTCGCTCGCTGTCGTCGGGTCGTAGTAGGTGAGAAGCGTCGATCCGAGACGCGGCTCGACCCTCAGCGCGGCGGCGTTGCCAAGGAGCTCGATGAGGCTTACGCGGGTGAGGAGGTTTCCATCACGTGACTCGACAAGTATCGGCACGTCGAAGACGGCCGATACGAAACGATCCTCGACCGCGTCGCGAGCATCGAAGACTGCGCCTCCGGGTTCCTGAGAGGCGCTGGTGGTCGGGGCCATCGTGAGGAAGGGTACGGAGAGGATGGCGGTGATCAGCACCGCAGCTCCGATGACAACAAGGGGGTGGTCTGCCATCCAGGCGAAGGCGCCGCGGTCCTGGTTCTGTGGTACTTTCATTGTTCCTTCTTTGGCGGGTTGGATCTTGACAACGTCAACTAGACAATGGCAAGTTATCGTATATGCTGGACAGTGTCAAGATGAAATGCCAAGATGTGGTGTGAGCCATATGCAAGGATCACCAACCCAGGCCAGCCAGGCGGTCGTGTACCACCACGGCGATCTTCCCAACGCGCTCCTCAATGCTGTTGCAGAGCTCGTTGAGGAGAGCGGCTCTGCGGACGTGAGCCTGCGGGAGGTTGCCAGGAGGGCAGGGGTATCACATTCGGCGCCTGCCCACCATTTCGGTGACAAGGAGGGCATGCTCGCCGCCTTCTGCGACCGAGGTTACGAGATCCTGCGCTCAGAGATGCAGGAGGCTCGCGACGGTTCCGCAGCCGGGGACGCCCTGGCCCGCACAGGTGCAGTAGGAGCGGCATACGTACGATTCGCCGTTGACCACCGGGCGTACTTCGATGTCATGTTCCACTCCGGTATTGACAAGGAGGCTCATGAGGAGCTGCACGCATGTGCCGAAAGCACCTTTGGCATCCTCATGGACGTCGTCGCCGATTTCATCGATGAGCGAGGACTCGACGAAGTCGACATGCGGATCGTGGCCGTCTACTTCTGGTCATTGGCCCACGGCCTCGCTTCGCTGGCTGTAGAGGGAACGATGCCTCATAAGCTCCGGGATCTGTCGATCGACGACTACATCGCAGGCGTCTTCTCGATGTCCGCTCAGATTCTTGGACCCCCGTGAACGCCCGATTGGGGCTCCCTCCTACGCGCACCGGTACTGGAACCTGAACCCTCCGGCTCCTCGTCTATGCTTCACCGCCTGCTACGGAGGGAGGAGGTGCATGCCAGACTGGCAGCCCTCGCCTGAGATTCAAGCTCTCTACTCGGATCATCTCGACAGTCGGCCGGGTCTCGGCGCCGAGCGCGCGATCCACTACACGGAGTATTGGAAGCGGGATACAGGCAGGGACACTCCTTCGTGTCTGGCGAACGCCGGGGCCCTGGCCCACCATCTGGAGAAGCGTTCGATCGAGATCCACCCAGGTGAGTTGATCGTTGGTTCCCACACTGAGCACAGGGTCGGTGCAATCTGCCACATAGAAAAGACGGGCACGGTCATGCTCGAGGACCTCTTCCGCTTTGAGAAGCGGTCGACGAATCCCCTTCACTTGGAGCCGGGTGTCAAGTGGGCACTTCTTCGCTCTCCGGTTCCGTACTGGCTCAATCGCAATCTCGCGGCGCGCGCCTTCCCGTTGCGAGAGGGGATCAGGTACGCAGGCGACCAGCTTCGCGCCGCCCACTTCGTCATCAACGAGGCCGCAGGCGTTGCCCACTTCCTGCCTGACTACGAGGAGATAATCCAACTCGGCACGGACGGATTGCGGCACAAGATCGAGGAGCGGATCGATCAGGGAGGTCTCGATTCAGATGGGAGGGAGTACCTCGATGCCAGCCTGGTGTGCCTCAACGCCGTCGAGCGCTTCTCGGATCGTTACCGCGAGCTTGCCTGGAGCGAGGGGCGCCACGATGTGGTCGAGATTCTGAACCAGGTACCGCGCCGGCCGCCGAGGAACCTGCGCGAAGCGCTGCAACTGATCTGGTTCTTCCAGTTGCTGATCCAGGTCGAATCCATCGATCAGGGAATCAGCCTCGGGCGAATGGACCAGTATCTCTACCCGCTCTTCTGCGAGGAGCAGAAGCGTGCGGACTACGACGCGGATCACGCTCGTGATCTGTTCGCGGCGTTCTGCATCAAGCTGTCTGAGGTGATCCCCCTGTTCTCCGGCCGTGCCACTGAGTACTACGCGGGCCTTCCCAGCGGGCAGGCGATCAGTATCGGTGGAGTCGATGCTGAAGGGAACGACGCGAGCAACGAGCTCACGTATCTGTTGTTGGACGTCATCGAAGGTTTCAAGACCAGGCAACCGAACTGGCACGCTCGCATCAGCGACCGATCGGATGAGGCGTACGTGAGCAGGGTGGTTGATGTCGTGGCAGGAGGCGGCGGTTCTCCAGCCCTCTACAACGACGACGTGATCATGCCTGCGATGGTCGAGCGCGATGTCGATCCTGCCAAGGTGTGGAACTACGCCACCGTTGGCTGCGTCGAGCCTGCACTCTCACGCGAGAGCTTCACGTCGTCGGACGCGGCGATATTCAACCTGGCAATCTGTCTCGAACTTGTGTTGGGCGGAGGCCGTCGCCTGAAGAAGGGGGAGGTTCGCGATCGGCCGTGGCTGGCTGAGATCCACTCCATGGCAGAGCTTGTGGATGAGTTGGAGAAGCGGACCAATGAGAGCATTCTCGACCTCAAACACTCCCTCGATGCGATCGAGCGGGCCGGCGCCCAGCACTTCCCGACACCTCTGTCATCGCTCACGATCGGTGGCTGTATCGAGAACGCCACGGATTCCACGCGAGGCGGAGCGTGGTACAACGCCTCAGGGATTCAGGCGGTAGGCATAGCGGATCTGGCGAACTCACTGGCAGTGATCGAGGAGCTTGTCTTCAGGGAGGAGCCGTACACGCTGGAGGATTTCGCAAACGCGTGTGCGACCGACTTCCGTGACGAGGAGCTGCTGCGTGCCCGTGCACTGAAGATCACGGCCTTCGGCAACGACGATCCGCGCGTCGACGGTCTTGCCGGTCAGGTGGTCGAGCTCTTCGACCGCTGCATATCCCAACACACGAACACGCGCGGCGGGCGTTGGATGCCGGGCTTCTACTCGATGACCTGCCACCAGGGCTTTGGCAAACACACTGCGGCGATGCCTTCGGGTCGCCTCGCCGGGCGCCCGCTCGCAGACGGCTTGGCGCCGGTGGACGGCTCGGATCGGCTTGGACCCACAGCTTCGCTCAACTCTGTGGCAAAGCTCGACCATCTCCGTTTTGGCAACGGGATCAATCTCAATGTCAAATTCGACACCGCGACCGTTGAGGGACGAGAGGGGAGAGAGACACTGGAAGCCCTGGTCCGCGGGTACTTCGCCCAGGGGGGCATGCAGGTCCAGATCAACGTGCTCGATCCTGATGTCCTGAGGGCAGCCATCGAGGATCCCGAGAACCACCGAAACCTGCTCGTTCGGGTGTCCGGCTACTGTGCCTACTTCGTGGATCTGACGCCGGGCATGCAGCAGGAGTTGATCGACCGTACCGCTCAACGGGCCTGATGGAACCAACGGCCCCGGTTTTCGAGATTCAGCGTTTCTCGATCCACGACGGTCCCGGAATCCGGTCCCTCATCTTTCTCAAGGGCTGCGCACTGCGCTGCCCCTGGTGCCAAAACCCTGAGTCACAAGCCAGTCGACCGATCATTGCCTTCTACCGCGACCGTTGCACCGACAGCTTCGAGTGCGCGGACGCTTGCCCAATCGGAGCTATCCAACTCACGGGCTACCGAGTCGACCACACGCTGTGTGACCGATGCGCACTCTGCGTCGACGCTTGCCCATACGGCGCCCTCAAGCTGATCGGAGAGAACCTCACTCCCCGCCAGCTCATGGCGCGGATCATGGTCGACATGCCCTACTACGAGAGCTCCGGAGGTGGCGTCACGTTCACGGGTGGAGAGCCGACGCTGCATCCGTCATTCATGCGACGGATGCTCGAGCTCTGCGCAGAGGCAGGGGTCCACACCAACCTCGAAACCGCAGGGACGTTTTCATGGGAGAAGTGGGAACAGACACTTGGGATGCTTGACCTGATCTACTTCGATCTCAAGATCCTGGACGCAGACCTTCACGAAAGGCATCTCGGCGGCGGCTACTCGAGGATCATGAAGAACGCAGAGAACCTGACAAGGAAGGGTTTTCCCGTCGAGTTCCGCATGGCCATGGTGCCCGGCCATACGGACACGCCGGGGAACATCGCAGCTGCGATCGAGCTTGTGAAGAAGTTCGGCCACGACGCCATTCATCTGCTCGCGTACCACAACATGGGCGAGGCGAAGATCGACATCATCAAGGGAACCCAACCCAAGCTTGGCCTTGCGCGATACTCGGACGAGGCCTGGCATGATCTCGTCGAGGCCTTCGAAGTGCAAGGCATCGAGGTCGTGACGGCGTCCATGTGACTCTCATCGCAATCTCATCGTCATCTCATCACGTCTCCGTAGCGTCAGGAGGATGAGAGAGGAAGAGGAACCGAGATGACAGTGACGATGGATGGATCAACGACGCGTGTCCGTTCACCGTGGACGCGACGAATCGTTCTCGGAGGGTTCGTGTGGGCGGGAATCATCGTTGCGCTGATGCTCGTCGAGCCCGTACCCCAGGACCGAGCCCTCGCCCTCGGTATCGCCGCAAGCGGTCTCTACGGGTGGGTGTTCTGGTCGACGCGAGCCCGTTGGCTGCCCAGGATGAGTCGCAAGCCTCTGCGAAACGCAGTCGTGATCGGCAGCGTCAACGCCGCAGTAGTGGAGACCTTCTTCCTCGTCTATCTCATGGCAGCGATGCTCGTGCTCATGGTCCTCGGCCTCGCCTGAGGACGTCGAGGGATGCCGGTGTGGAAGTGGGGGAGGCCCTTTCGCACGTCGCGATCGGTACTGGGTGGCGACGCCCCGCCATGGGCGTCACGCGCAGCAGGATTCCTCGCCGCTGGTTGCCGGGCTGGTATCTGGCGTCGCGGCTTCTCCACAGCCGGCGTCCGTGTCGTCTGACCGTGCGCCGGCAGGGCTGGCGTCGAGCATCTTGTTTGCGGCCTCGAGAACCTTGCGCGCAGGTACCTTGCGAACCTTGTCCGCTAGGGCAATGGCGGCCGAGATCTGCCGGTCGGTCAGACCAGCCTCCCTCGATTTCGGAATGTGGTACTCAATGCACGGTATGCAGTTGCTACCCATTGCTGCGCCCAGCGCTACCAGTTCGGATTCGCTCGGGTTCAGTTCGGTCATTGGTTGCTTCCTTCCTTCGGCTGGCACGCGTGTTCCCGGGTGCTGGCGATCGGACTGTGCGGATCGTGTTCCTTCTGGCTGGGTAGACGGGTTGCCGGTGCAAAGGGATACATCCGCGGAACTGTTGTCGCGATGTATCCCTCTGTGCGAGCCTCTCGTCTGTAGTGGTGAGAGGAGGTGGCCATGAGCGACTCTGAGACCACCACAACGGATACAGATTCGACCACAGAGAGGCCCACCGCCGACGCTGCGGGAGTTCCGAACTTCGACGAGATGTGCCGAGGGTTCACCGACATGGGTAGCCGGATGATGGCTCAGGGGATGCCCGAATGCTGCCGGCCGGGAAGCGGTACACCGATGGACTTCGGGCGCGACGCCGATGAGACGTGAGGCGTGTGAGGAATATCGCCACGGCTCCTGTACGGAACGAGCGTCACGATGAGCAGGAGTACGCAACTCCGGAGGGCCATCGTGAGGGACGCTGGTAGCCTCGGCGCCGAGACCCGAGAGGACACAGTGTCGCGAACTTTCACGGACGCGAAGTTCGATGAGGCCTATCGCACTCACCACGGGGGTGTACACCGCTACGTGCTCCGTTTGGTCGACGATGCGGCCATTGCCGATGAGCTCGCTCAGGATGCGTTCGTCAGGGCATATCAGGCCTGGGACGGATTCCGAGGGGAAGCCTCGGTTCGGACCTGGTTGTTTCGCATTGCCCGAAACGTGTCGCTGGACTATCTGCGAAGTCCCCGCTCCCGCGACAGGGTCCAAAGCCTTCTCGCGTATCCCGGACAAGGAGGTGATCAGTTCTCCGACGCAGGCACGACCCCGGGTGGGTCGGAGACCGGATTGGGTGTAGCGGAGACGGTGCGCCAGGCGGAGATGTCAGACTGTGTCAGGCAGTTCATCGCCGAATTGCCCGAGACGCTGCAGACCCCGCTGATCCTCCACGACCTCGAGGGATTCACCAACGCAGAGATCGCTGATCTGCTCCACTGTTCACTGGCGGCCGCGAAGATGCGGCTTCACCGTGCCAGACGCAGACTGCAGTTACTCGCTGAACAACGCTGTGACCTGTTCCACGACGAGCGTGACGTGCTTTCTTGCCTCCCCGGCTCACCCGACCGCCCGACACCACCTGGACCGGCTTCCGTGCCTCCGATGTCGGGTCCGACCCCGACCGCGATGGACGGGCGGGACAGTGTCTAGTGCGCGCAGCGAGTCGGACGCCGATGTCAAGGACTCTCCGTACGGCGGCGCCTTCGGGCGTCGGCGAATTGGGCGCGGACCTTCCCTGCGGCAACTGACATCACGATTGCCTTGACAGCGTCGATCTCGTTGTCGGATAGCCCCTGATCTTTGGCCACGCCAAAGTAGTGCGACATTCAGGGCTCACAGCCGTGCGCCATTGCGGCTGCGAGGTGCAGCATCAGGGCAGTACGTTCATCGAGGGTTTCGTTGTACCGAGCGGATTCGTAGAACACGCTGAACCGCTGCATCTGCTCTGACTCCACGATGTCGTTCCTCTCCGGTCTTCTTCGTAGGCAGCTTTACAGATATATCGACAATTGTCCATACGTCGATGTATCTGTGAGGCCGAGGACCGCACCGATGCCCATCAGGATCGGCGGCGGAGCGCTGTCGAGTTCGGATACGGCGCGATCAAACCCGCCGACGAACCTAGGTGGCGCTGAGGCTCTCGGCTGGTACTTCAAGCGAGGTGCCGAGGAGAGAATGCGCGACATGGGCAAGTTCGGCATCATCGACGCTGAAGTGCGCCCATTTGCCACGCTGCTCACGATGGACAAGACCCGCATTCGACAACACCTTCAGGTGATGGCTGACCGTGGGCTGGGTCAAACCGAGCGGCTCAGTCAGGTCGCAGACACACATCTCGCCGTTCGAGGCGATGAGACTCACCAGCCTCAGTCTTGCCGGATCGCTGAGAGCCTTCAGACGCACGGCCAATGTTTCGGCATCGCTCCGGGTCAGCCCCGCTTCGGTGATCGGTGCGCAGCATCCTTCTGGATTCGTGATTGCACTCATTCGGGTCCGGCCTCCCTGTACGGGTCTTGCGGTAGCTGAGCGATCCGCCCTCTCATTGTACATCGACTGCCATCGATACGTCCAGCACGAGGCCCTGCAACGGGTGACGAACCAGGTGGCCCCGATGGTGGCGCGTGTCGCCCTTGCTTGTGTGGGTCGCAACTCGTCCAGGTGTCTCGACGATGCGGTGGCTGGGTGCAGCCGCGAGGCAGTGGTGCGAATGCTCCTCCTCCGACCGCCATGGAGCGTTTCCGGCTACCGCTCGATCGTCGTGGCAACCTTGTGTACGTCAGCCGCCAGTTGCTGCTGGCTGTTCTTGACGTTCTCGAGTTGGCGCAGGATCTGATCGAGCATCTTCATGATGTGGTCGTTCGTGGGTTTCGGGGTTTCAGCCATTGTTCACCTCCTCTCTTGCGAGGCCCCGTCCACCGATCGTACACGTTGCCCGGTTGGCGGTCCTGGTTCTGAACGGAATTGTGCGGTCTTGTTGCGCAGGAACGCCACGACCCTGTCCTTGACAACTGTTGCGTTGGCGCTGAGTCCGATGCTCTCCAAGTGGACGCCGGAGTCGGCAACACGGGTTCCACTCCGGCACGTTGTTTGCCATGTTCGGTCTGGTGCTGGACGAGACCGTGGGCAACCGATTGCCCTCAGTGGATGCGTCGCTCGGAGCCTGCCCACTCCTTGTCGCGCAGCACGTATTTCTGGATCTTGCCGGTCGATGTCTTCGGCAGTTCGGAAACGATATCTACCGAGTCGGGGGCCTTGAAGTGGGCCAGCAGGTCCCTGACGTGGTCGATGATCTCCTTGTCCTCAACCCGGTATCCGTCCTTGAGAACGACGAAGGCCTTGGGTCGCTCACCCCATGTGTCGTGCGGTACTGAAATCACCGCGCACTCCAATACGGCGGGGTGTGAGGCGATCGCTCGTTCGACCTCGATCGTGGAGATGTTCTCGCCCCCGGAGATGACGATGTCCTTCGACCGGTCCCTCAGGTCGATGTAGTTGTCCGGGTGCCATACGGCAACGTCCTGGGAGTGGAACTCGCCGCCTCGGAAGGCTTTCTCGGTGGCGTCCGGATCCGCGAAGTAGCCCTTCATGACGTTGTTACCACGCATCACGACCTCGCCCAGGGTTTCCGCGTCCTTTGCGACGTCAACCATGTCGTCATCGACCACCCTGGTCGGGTCTGCGATGATGTACGAAACGCCTTGGCGAGAGAGGAAGCTGGCCCGGTCGGCAACGTCGAGGTCTGCGATCCCCGGCTGCAACTCACACACCGTGTGCGGACCATATGTCTCGGTGAGGCCGTAGACGTGCACGAGCCTCGCTCCCAGCCCCTCCATCGTTTCGATGATCGTCGGACTTGGCGGGGCTCCGGCAGTTGTGATCGTCACCGGCCGCGGAAACGGATGGGCCTCCGGAGCGTTCGCCAGGCCGATGAGCACGGTGGGCGCCGCGTTGAAGTGGGTCACGTTCTGTGTGTCGATGAGGGACCAGATCTGTGCGGGATCGACCTGGCGGAGGCAGACGTGGGTGCCACCGATGGCTGTGACGCCCCAGGTCGTGCACCAGCCGTTGCAGTGAAACATCGGCAGTGTCCATAGGTACACGGAGTCAGGGGAGTTGTTGGAGTGGATGATCTCCCCGAGGGCGTTGAGGTAGGCGCCTCGGTGGGTGTACATCACGCCTTTTGGCTCTCCGGTCGTGCCAGACGTGTAGTTGATGGAGATCGTCCGTTCTTCGTCGTCGACGCTCCACAGCAACGGGTCGTCCGTGCCGCGGTCGAGTAGGTCGTCGTACGGAGTGGTGGCATATGCCACGGCGGTGTCGGTCTCATCGACTGAGAAGATCTCGGTGACGGTTGAGAGATTCTCCACGATCGGGGCCAGGTCGGCGAGCAGGGCAGTGTCCCCGATCAGCAGCTTGGCCCCCGAGTGATCGAGAATCGTTCGAATCTCGGCCGGTGAGAGCCGCGTGTTGATCGCCACGAGGACCGCCCGGATGAGCGGCACAGCGAAATGGGCGATGAGCAACTCGGGGATGTTCGGGCACAGGAACGCAACGCGGTCACCGGCCTCGATACCTGAGATTCGGAGTGCCTGGGCAAGGCGGGTTGTGTGCTTTGCCATCCCTGCGTAGGTGATCGTGCGGTCACCGTGGACGATGGCGACCTTCTCCGGCCAGACGATCGCGGACCGTTCCAGGAAGGAGAGCGGTGTCAGCTCCGTTCGATAGACGGCGGTCACTGGTCGGTCCACCGTGGCTCGCGCTTTTCGAGGAATGCCCCCATTCCCTCTTGTGCGTCATCGTTCGCTGCGTTGGCGGCCATAACCGGTGTCGCGACCTCGTATGCGGCATCCTCCGCGATCTCTGCCTGGGCGTAGTATGTGTGTTTGCCCAGGGCGATCGTGTTCTTGGAGTACCGCAGGATCTTGTGCGCCATCTCCGTCACGGCGTCATCGAGTTCGTCGGACGGCACCACCATGTTGATGAGACCCCACTCGAGGGCAGTCGCTGCGTCAACAGGCTCGCCGGTGAGCAGCATCTGCATCGCCCGTTTATGGCCGACGGCCCTGCTCACCGGCACCATCGGTGTGTGGCAGAACAGGCCGATCTGGACTCCCGGAGTGGCGAACCATGCGGTGTCGGTGGCAATGGCAAGGTCGCAGCTTGCAACGAGCTGACACCCAGCTGCGGTGGCAGTGCCCTGCACTTTCGCGATCACCGGCTGCCGCAACTCGCGGATGGCCTTCATCATTTGGATGCAGGTGCCAAACAAGTCCGCGTAGTAGTCGTCTGATCGGTCGATCATCTCTGACATGTCGTGTCCTGCGGAGAAGACCTTGCCTTGTGCGGCCATGACCACGACACCCGTGTCGGACGGCACGCTTTGCAGAGTTTCGATGACCGAGCGCATCAGATCGAGTCCGAGAGCGTTGCGTTTCTCCGGCCTTGCGAGCGTGATGGTGGCGATGGGTCCATCCACGTCCAGGAGGACTGGGTGCGGCTCCATGATGCTCCTCCTGGTGTAGGTGTCCTCAGAGAAGAGCCACCATACCATCGCGAACCGCGAGGTCTTTGGGCCGGTCTCTGAGCCTTGACCAACTGGGGACCCGGTATGGTGGGCGCTTCTTCGACAGAGAGAGACCTGTGCATCCGTTCACCTTCCTCGCGTGCACATACAACCTTCTGGGCACGTTCTACTGGGAGGATCGTCGGCGGCCCCTGGAGCGGTTTCTGGAGCTGAACCACTTGGACGTGCTGTGCATCCAGGAGCTGTCGCTGGACGCATGTGAGCTGATCGGTGACACGCTTCCCTCAATGGAGCGTGTCGATGACCCGTTCCCCGGGTGGACCGAGGAAGGAAACATATTCTGGAACACAGACCTCTTCGAGCTCGTCGACTACGGCGCGCAGGACATCGGAATACTCGAGGAGAAGCGCCGTCTGTTCTGGGTGAGGCTGTCCCGCGGGTCGGGGAATACGTTGGTCGTTGCCACAGCCCACTTCAGCTGGACGGGAAACGTCCGCGAGATCACGGAGCGAATCAACGTCCGGGTGGAACAGGCCGAGGCGGCCGCTGCCTCCCTCGATGATCTCGTTCGCCCCGATGAGCCTGTGCTGTTCATGGGTGATTTCAACGACTCAATCCACCCGCTCCGGGTTCTGCGCATCGCTGGGTTCGATGACTCGTTCATGGCCCTGGGTCGCGTGCCTGCCGCTACCTATCCGGCCCTTCCGATCGCTCAGCAACCGCCTGAACTCCTCGACTGGATGATGCACCGCGGACCCATCCGCCCAACGCTCACCAGCGTCGTCGATTTCCACGTCGGCTTCGTCCCGCCTTCGGATCACAAGCCAATCTTGACTAGCTACGTGCTCGAGGACGAGAGCGACTCGTAAGCCATCGGAGGGCGGTGGCTCCGATGACCATCAGTAGACCGATGTGGGTGACAACGACTACTGCGACGACGATCCACGAGAGGGACAACTCCGGCAGGAGCCAGAGGGTCAGGCCTCCTGCTGTGAACAGGGGTGCGCCCACGATGAGCATGTGCTTGCGAACGCCGGCTGACGCCAGAATGTCTCTCGCTTTCCGGTCGACGGTTGTTTCGTCCTGTGTGGCCGTCATGTGTGCATTGAGACAGCGACGAGGAGCACTGCGCCCACGAAGATCGCGACGGTGAGGATGCCGAGAATGGATTTCAGCTGCTTGGACCGATTGCTCATGGTGATTTCCCTTTCGAGTCGGAGTCTTCTCCGGTAGGTCTTCTATTCGTAGGCCAGGGCCTGGTGGACGGGTATCTCGGCTGTTTCGAGGGTTGGAATCGCGCTTGCCACTGACGCGAGGACGATGACCACTCCGAGCCATATGACGACTCCGATGCCGGAGAAGCTGACGACAAGTGGTGCCTGCATGAAGATGTTTCCGGTGACGGCTTCAACCAACACCGTCGCCGGCACTGACAAGATGAGAGCGAGGACCCAGCTCAGGACGGCGATGAGGGCACCTTCGACGAGTACGACCTGGAGCACCTTCCCTGTGGAGGCGCCGACGGCGCGCATGACGCCGAGTTCCCGCCTGCGTTCCAGGACGCTGATGCTCATCGCCTCGATGAGGCCGAGCCCGCCCACGACCGCAATGAGGATGGCCATGATCATGAGTAGACCGACGATGATGAGCAGATGTTCCTCGAGCGATTCGCGGCCTGCTTCAGCGGTTGCGATGCCAACGACGCCGATCCCGTTCTCTGCGAGGCCTTGCTCGACAGAGCTGAGCAACGATGGTGCGCCATTTCCGGCCACACGAAGGTGATTGGCGGAGCCGCCAGCGCCGACACCCATCGGTAGATTGCTCGCATAGGCCACGCCGTTCTCACCGCCGGTGAGTTGACGGACTAGCCCGACGACTGTCCATGAGCTGCTTACACCGTCGACGTCGACGGAGACCGTGCTGCCGACGGTCGGAGTCGGGTCGTCGAGAACCTGTGTGGCGACGATCGCATTCTCGTCACCTGGGCGGAGCCAGCGCCCTTCGAGGAGCGGGTAGTCGATCATCTCGGTATCTGAAGGTGGGATGAGCAGTCCGAAGACTTCGCCTGTGCCTCCTTCTCCAAGTTGCATCGCTGCCGGGAACCGATTCCATGTTTCTGCCCCGCTGATTTGAGGAACGCTCTCGAGCGCTTGTACGAGTTGCTCGGTCGGATAGGTCCGGTCGAGTTGGATCTCAATGGCGTACCGGCGAGCGTTGAACTCGGTGTCGACAGCCCTGTCCCAGGCCACGCCGGTGTTGAGCGCCACCATGAATGCAGCACCACCGAGGGAGATGGCGAAAACCGTGAGGATGGTGCGGGATCGGGTGCGGAAGGCGTTGCGAATACCGAAGGTGGCAGTGCGACCGAGCCAACGCGCACGACTGAGGAGACTCCCACGGGCACCGGCAACAACAGCTCGGGTTGGTATGCCGTGATCCGTGATCACTGCTCGGACCGACACCCGACTGTTCTTGATCACCGGGTACACCACCGCGAGCAGTGGCACTCCCAGAGCAGCGATGACCAGTAGCGGAAGGACCCAGGCGTCAAGACGGTAGCTCTCGACCTCGAAGTTGAGGAGTCCGAAGGTGAAAGAGACGAAACCACGACCTCCGAGAATCCCAAGTGGAATTCCGATCGCAAGAGCGACAACGCCAAGGAGCGCCACAGTTCCGAGGTAGATGCCTGCGATCTGCCCGGTTTGGCCTCCGAGGGCCTTCATGACTCCGATCTCGCAACTCTGCTGTTTCAACTGGGCCGTGATCAAGGTGGCGACGAGCGCACCACCCGTGATCAGCGCGATGAGTCCGAAGATCTGGAGCAGGAACAGCATCGTTTTCATCACGCGTTGTGCCGGGTGTACGCCGGGAATGGGCACATCCACCCGAAGGACCTCGAAGCCGTCAGATTCCAGGTCGGCAACAAGAGTGTCGGCGAGCCTACGATTGGCGGCTCGGTCGCCTTCATACACGGTGACGATCTGAAGCTGATCCATCGTCGGTTCGAGCCCCAGAGTCGCAAGGCCGTCAGGTGTGATGTAGCCGACAATCGGGCCACCCAACCCTGCCGGGATCCGGGCAGGGTCGTGAACGAGACCGGTCACGGTCAATACCTGCGGGGTACGAGCCGGCACGGCGACCGTGATGTCGTCCCCGACCTTCACCCCCACCTCGGTGAGAGATGATCGCTCGATGAGGATCTCGTCGTCCTGCGGGCTGAAGGCGCCACGCTCCGGACTGAACCGGCTGACACTGATGTCTTCGAAGTCTCTGACCACGACGAGCTGCAGGCTGATCCACTCATCCGGGTCTTGAACCAGCCTCGCCGTGACCTGGCGGCGGGGCTCCGCAGCTGCGATCTCCGGCCTCACCTCCACAGAATTCACGAGTTCGTCGTCAACGGAGTCGAGATACAGAATCGCCGAGGGAGGATTCGTCTCCGCGAAGTTGCGATCCAACTCTCTCGTCGTCACCGAATATGCGGTGAGGATCGAACCAGCAGCGACCACGCCAACCGCGATCGCTGCGATCACCAGCAGCGTCCGGCCCTTGTTTCGCCAGACATCGCGCATGATCTTTCGCCGGAGTGTGCTACCCACGAGATGCCTCCGCTCGGGCCACAGTTCGGTTCGTTTCCTCGGTGTCGGATCTCAGGATCCGACCGTCGGCCACGGTTACCACCCGATCAACACGCGCAGCGATGTCGCGTTCATGGGTCACCATCACGACCGTCTTCCCCGCCGCGGTCAGGTCGGAGAGGAGTTCAAGAACCGAATCGGCCGTGTGCGAGTCGAGGTTGCCGGTCGGCTCGTCCGCGGCGACGAGGGATGGATCGTTTGCCAACGATCTGGCGATGGCAGCACGTTGTTGTTGCCCGCCCGAGAGCGCCGATGGGAACTTGCCGGCCTGGTCCGCAATACCGACCAGCTCCAACAGCGACATCGCCCGCGGGTGCCGTTCACGAGTTGGGAGCGACCTGGTGAAGTCCATCGGCATCATCACGTTCTCGATGACGGTCAGTGTCGGCATCAGCTGCTGGAACTGGAACACCAGTCCTACGTTCTCGCCGCGCCACCGGGCGACCTCGTTCTCGCTGAGATCGTCGAGGACCATCCCATTGACTTGGACCACGCCCGACGTTGGCCGGTCGATGCCTGTAATCATGTTGAGTAGTGTCGATTTGCCGCTTCCCGACTTCCCAACGATTGCGACGAACTCGCCTGCGTCGATTCTCAGATCGGCATCAGAGAGCGCAGGGAAGTCCCCGGCGCCCGTCGCGTATACCTTGGTGACACCTTCGAGATCGACCACACGGCGGTGGGCCAGGGCCGTATCGCGGGTCGAGTCTGTGTTGGTACTGCTATGTAGGTGGGTGCCCATCGAACCT
>Ga0255048_10000751_pt1 | contig 23958 bp, 37 predicted proteins | sample JV7_2_2_MG_FD_183619 | JGI IMG/M metagenome (GOLD analysis project Ga0255048, IMG submission 183619) | Seawater microbial communities from Jervis Inlet, British Columbia, Canada - JV7_2_2 | ecosystem: Environmental > Aquatic > Marine > Inlet | place: Canada: British Columbia | collected 2016-10-06
TCTGATCATTCAGGGGTCGTTGGACTCGCGCCTGAAGGGTGGCGGAAGCGTAGACGCTCTGATTACCAATCCGAGCATCTACCGGCGCTACTACGATCTGTTCCTCAACGATCGGTACATCGTGCAGACCAACGGCGAGAGCGGCGGCATGTCAGGATCGCTCGGCCCGAAGGGCTTGCAGAGCATCGGAGACGACGGCAAGACGCAACTGTCACTGTCGGGCATCCACCTCTACATGGACGATTTCGCAGTAGCGAACACCATCGTAGGTGTGGACCGTTCCACCTTCAGTATCGGTCACGGACAGAACAAGTTCCCGCAGCCGGTATCTGACACCTTCTCGCGGGCCAACTTCTTCCGCGATACCACCAACGCGACGTTCGACGTTGCCTGGTGGGGTGCTTGGCAGTTGATCTGCGACAACCCCGCAGCCAACTTCAAGTTGGAGGACATCGCGGAAAGCTAGGCGGGATAGAGGGGGTGGGCTTCGGCCCGCCCCCTTCCCCTCGCAACAGAGGAGTAGACGTGAGCGTAAAAGAGGCAGCACAGGCTCTCCTTGACTGCATTGACAAGGCTGGCGTGTCGTCACAGGTAGGGCAGCGGGAGATGCGGCATCTCCGCGAGGAGATGGCGAAGAAGCCCAAGCCCAAGCCCGCACCGGCACCAGTCAAGGCAAAGGCAACGAAGAAGGCGGCACCAAAGAAGGCTGCCAAGACAAAGAAGAAGAAGTAATGGCGAAGAAGCGCAAGAAGGGCAAGACGTACTAGCGGTATACCGGGCCTCGAAAGAGGTGGGCGTAAGCCAACAACACGGCACCAAGGAGAAAAGCAATGCCTAGCATCGACAAGGGGCGTCCGAAGCGCAAGCATGTATTCCTCGGGTATCAGGAAGGTACTCGCGGCCTGATCTCGTCTGCCGGAGTATCGGCATCAACCGGCGTGGGCGATGCGCCTGAAGCAGAGGCGGGAGCACTCTCGGCGGTTGGCCTGCACATGGACGCAGCCGACGAGCACGACTGGTACTGGACGATCCCGAACGATCTGAACCAGCTCCATTCCATCGGATTCAAAGTGCGGTACTCGTCCGCCTCGGCAACGGCGGCAGATGATCGGCACTGGATCTTGCTGTACGACGTAATTGACGAAGATTCTGCCCTTGCGCTCGGCACCACCGCGCTCAGTACCGCGATTGCTGCGGAACTCGACAACGGCACGGCGGACGCATGGCAGGAGTCCCCACGGGGCATCCTCGACGGAGCCACCGTCACGGAAGCACAAGTTGCCGCCATGTCGTTGATGGCGCTCAACCTTGAGTTGGACGTTGACGACGCCTCAGAGGAAATGAACATGTACGGCATCATCATTGACTACGTGCCGAAGCGAGCAGAAGGCCCGCCGAGCACGTATCAGGGCGATCCGTACCAATACTAAGGAAACGCAATGAGCAGACTCGCTGATGACACGTTCCCCCGAGTGGAGAACGTATTTGATCCGCCGCTGTATACCGTTGCAGCACTGACGTTCATCCAAGAGCACCTCGGCACCCCTGGGGGCGTAGCACGAGCAAAGCCGGGGTTCCCGACAGCACCGGATGAGGCACCGTCAGTGCTGCACGCCCTTGATCGGTTCTCAGAGCTGGAACAGCGTGCGACATCAGGCCAGATCGAAGGCTGGGTTGGCTTCGATGCGGTAAGCAAGCACATCAGCGAGTGGGTAGAGCGGCAGGAGCGTTTCCTTCAGCACAAGCATGAAGATCCACAGGGGAAAGGCTTTCACCCCGAGATGTTCAAGTTTGACTCTCGCGGGAAAGCCAACTGGGCCGGACCCGGCACTTCGAGTGGCCGGGTTCGGAAACCCCTGTTCCTGATCGACACGGCTACCCGCAAGCAGGTTGACTTCACCAAGGGCATCGGTGACGAAGAGGAAGTAAAGGAACCCGTTGCCGAGGCTCGTTTCCTGCGGGAGAACTGCCTGTTTCCGAACACCAACGAGGACGATCCTATCGCTTCCTACGTGATGTGCCCGGTATGCGAGAAGCATTTCGAGTTCGACGCCAACTCCAACAGTTCGGAAACACAGGCGTGGGGCAAGCTGGGCAGGCACCTGAAGGCGATTCAGGATCCGTTGACGGTTGACGATCACCGACTGGCGCATCAGGAGATCTTCCCGACGTGAACTCAGCCCTGGACAAGTACAAAGCAAAGGCGTCCCCACTGGCGGAGCCGGGGGAACTCATCACTGATCGCGGCTTCTCCCGTGAGAGCAAGGCGAAGTTCACGGCGACTCCGCAGGGCTCGCCCATGTCGGAGCGGGACGCGTTGGAGTCGATGCACCAGTTCTGGATACCTGGGCGTGCTCCAGATGGGCCACGGGCCTCTGAGGCGGCCCGTGTGCGGCGAAAGCTACAGACGGTGGACTCCAACCTGGATCTCGCGTTCAACGCTCACAACGGCACCTACGCCGTCTTTGAGAGGGCATCGGCTATCAGGCTGGAATGGTGCCGGGGGTGGCGGTTTCTGTTCGACTGCCGCCCCTTCGAGCTGGATAACCGCGTCATGGCGGCGGTGTACATGGCCGATACATCCAGGCGGGGCGGTGCCAAAAAGTGCTTCGAGCAGGTAGAAGCACAGAAGAAGCGGGACGCCTACAAGGTCGAGGAAGAAGCCTCGGCCGAGTCGAAGGTGTGGGCTGGGGATTACTGGCGCTCCACGCAGCCCTTTGTAGGCGGTGGCAATCGGGCCACCGTCAACGCTAACAAGATGCTGACCGACTGATGGCGACACTCCAAACCGTTTTCGACTATGTTGAAGTCATCAACAGGGACTTGAACCTACAGACCAGCGAGAAGGACGTAGTCAAGGGGATTGTTGCATTCAACATGACGAAGGACCACCTAGATGCGCTCCTCGCGCAGCACCCTGGGCTGCTTGGAGATGTGGTGGGAACGGTGACAACGTCGGCTTCCACGGAGACGACGACCTTCCCTTCCGGGGTGCTGCGCATCGACAGGCTGCGATTCATTGATGCTTCAACATCACTACCTACCTACACGCTGGACCCCGACTACGAGGATGGCTCCGCGAATTCCTACTATCCGCCCATCTTCGCCAGCTCTACATCAGCAACAGGAAGGCCGGTCGGCTATAGCACGGACGGTACGAACATTCGCTGGATACCGTTACCGGACGGGACGCATACGATCCGCTACTACGGCTACGCATCCAAGGCTGATCTGACGGGGGCGGGCGACACAGTCCCGTATCCCGACATCGCACGCCCCTACCTGGCAACCTTCATGTCGTTGCTGATGACACTTGGAACCGACGACGCCACGCAGGATTATCAGTCGTTGGCATTTCAGACTTTCTCTCCACTTATAGAAACTCTTTCCAACTTCCAACGCACAGGAGCCCGCCCCGCAACCCTGCGGTACGCGAGTTACTGATAGGAGCGCAGCATGAGAACACGCAAACCCCTCGTATTCGCGCTGGCGGTAACGGTACTGCTGGCAACAGCCTTCGTCCCGCAGGGCGATCAGTCTCTACGTCAGGCGTACGGCTTCGTCGCTGGTGCTGGTGCCAACGACTCGATCATGACGCTGAGTTACGACGATCCGAACTCGGAGCTTGAGTTCCAGTTCACGACTTCGGACACCGTCGAGTACACGATGGACGCCTCCAGTCTCTATCTCGGGGCCGCTAACACCATCGTGGGCGAAGGTACTACCGACGACGCTTTCGAGGTGACGCTGTCGTTTGGTGAGCCGACTGCCGATGCAACAGCGACGCTACCAATCGTCACCACGACGCTTGGTGACTTCGCTGTATCGTTCGTGCAGGGCGGAACTGCTGCCGACATGCTGGACACGCAGTTTTTCGTCACCGACAAGATCGTTACCGTCAAGAGCATCGACGTGGTGTGGGGCGTTGCCGAATCGACGGGTTCGATGGACATCATGGTAGAGCGCCTTCAGGGCACGGAAGCATGTGCCGCTGGCGACGACCTGCAAACTGCCGTGGTGGACGCGACAGCTACCGCTAACACCGTCACGACGCCTGCGCTTACCGCTACTACTGCAAATCTGACACTGGCTGCCGGGAATCGACTATGTGTCGATGTAACCGCCACGCCGAACGAGATCACCAACGCCGTCGTGACGGTACATCTCGGCGTCGGATAAGACTGGAGCAACTGATGGCATCAGGTGACTGGATAGACGCAACAGGGACGCAGTACACCGCTGCGGCGGGGGCCGCCAACGGCAAGGTGTTCTGGTTCGCCGGATCAGGCTCCCATGTGTACCGAAAGTACGTGATGAACGACGGCGCTACGGCCGCAGAAAACGGTGTGTACCAGCACGTCGGAGGGGCGGACTACGTAAAGCTCGACGTTCAACTCAATGGTGACACCGCCACGGTGAGGATATGGGAGCAATCCACGATTGATGGGCAGCTTCCAGCAGCCACCTCGGAGATCCATCAAGTCGGCTCGAACATGTCGGCTGATGCCTCAGTGACGGTGACAGAGGTGTCGGAGTTCATGAAGTCTGAAGTCTCGGCACACTCTGCCGGGACTGGTGGTGTTCAGGTAATCATGGAGGCTCACTACCTGAACGGCAGGCCGTAATGCCCATTGCTAGCAATTTCTCCAGCAACCGAACCCCTATGGGGTGGCTGGAAATTGCTATGGGCGAGGATCCGTACACCTCCTGCGTCAACAAGTTCGGCCGCAATGAGGCCACCGCCGCAGGCGACGGACTGTGGGTACTGTCCACAGCATTCCCTAGCGTCGATGACATCACCCCAGGCGTAGCGACGCTCACCAGTTCATCCGACGCCGACAACAAGACGACTGCCACGGGCGCGTTGACGGTTCGGTGCTTCGGGCTCGATGCCGACAAGGCGGAGCAAGAAGAAACCGTGACGCTTTCGGGCACAGATAATGTCGTTACGTCGGGCACCTACTCGCGCATCTTTCGCATCAAGGTACTGACGGCAGGATCGGGGGATGTGGCAGCGGGCAACATCACCGCCACGATTGGCGGAACGAGTGTCGCCTATATCTTGGCTGGGAGGACACAAACTGAGCAGGCCTGGTACACCGTCCCGGCGGGTGTTGTTGGTGTAGTGACGCGCATGAGGGCGTCGTTTGCCAACACTTCTGCTACGCGCTCGACGGATATCGAACTGATGGTGACGGCGGCGGAGGACAGCAATGTCCTGCTGCCGATTAACACCATGTCGCTGGTGACGGTTGGGGACGGTGAGGTTGAGGTGAACTTCGATCCTGCTATCAAGGTGACTGAGAAGCTCGACATCATGCTGCGTTGTAAAGCGATCAGCGCAGGGAGCCAGGTTCACGGATCTTTCGACATGTACCTGATGAGGCGCTAGTAGTGTTCAAGACTTCAACATTCCGAGAGCAGCGCCACTGGCCGTCAGGGACTTGTCCGTCCGACTTGCAGACAGTGCGTCTGTTCTTCGCTCCCTTGCAGCGTAACCTCAACGCAGGCTGTATTGGAGAGCCGACGCAAGCGCGGGCGACTATCGCAACGCACGTAGATCAGGACTCGGGAGTCATCATTGACGACGCTTCGGGAGATGAGAGGTTCGAGGGGAACGGCTACCTGACGGAACTGGCAAGGACTCAGCTACTGTTCCCCTCGGACGACTTCGAGGATGCAGCCTGGACGAACAGCAATGTCACGGTACTGGCGTCACAGACTGGCGTTGGAGGGGAGGCTTCCGTGGCATCCAAGCTGACTGCCGGAGCGGCCAACGCCACCCTCATCAACGATCTAGGTGTCATCGGCTCTGCTGCTACCAACGGCGTGCTGTGGATTGAGCGAGTAACAGGCACAGGCGACATTGATCTGACGCTAGATGGTGGCTCTACGTGGACGACAGTAGCCGTCACGTCCACCTTCACCGTCTTTCCTATTCAGCAGACACTCGCCAACCCGGACTTCGGTATCCGTATCGTGACGAGTGGCGACGAGGTGCTGGTACAGGCTGCATACGTCGCTGCCGCAGGCTTCGCAACGTCGGTACTGCCCTCGACTTCGGGGACGGTAGTGCGTAACTCCGACACCCTGACGTGGCCCACGGCCAACAACTTTAACGAAGCCAAGGGTGTGATCTACTGCGAGGTGGACTTCCATGACGGTAACGGGGGGCAGGAATACGTACTACAAGTGGACGATACCAACAACACCAATGCCCACTTGATCTGGAAGAACAGCGGGGCAACGTCGCGGCCTGGCTACTTCGTTGCAATCGGCGGGACGCAAGCCAACATTCAAGCGGCTGGCGGTGCGGACGATATGGGCGATTCAACGCCAAAGCGGATCGCAGCTATCTACGCAGCGGACGACTTCGAGCTTGTCACGTCGGGGCAGTCCAGAGGAACCGACACTTCCGGCAATCTACCTTCGAGCCTGACGGCGATCAGGATAGGCGGTGGCGTGGCGCTGAGCCTCATGTCCGGGCATGTACGTAACGTACAGACGTTCTCTGAGCGCCTGACTGCCTTCGAGGCTGCGAGAATCGCATGATGGCCGCTCTCTGGGACAACGCATTCGTCGTCACCCACATCCCGAAGTGCGGAGGATCGTGGGTGCGTCGTGCGCTGCAAGCGGCAGGCTGCACCATCATCAAGGACATGGCTGACAACCACTCGCCTGCTCCCGAGACTCGGTATCCCACCTATGTATTCATCCGGCACCCCGCTACCTGGTTGGCAAGCTGGTGGGCGCATAGCCAGCGTAGCGGGTGGCTGGACGAATCACCGCTACCGGGCAACTTTGAAGTTGACGCAAACCCGTACCACCGGATGATGGCGGATACGTGCAAGTACAAGTCAGAACGGTTCGAGGAATTCGTACACGATCTGCTGACTGCCGAGCCCAACTTCGTCACCCGATTCTTCGCACCGTACATGGAGACAGCGACGATCATAGGCAAGCAGGAAACGCTGCGTCGGGACTTGGAAGCTGTCACCGGCAAGACGCACGATATCGAGCCGTTCAACGTCGGAGAAGGAACCCCTGACGTGAGTGCCGAGTTGTACGAGTTCGTCGCAGAGCGCGAGGATCTGGAGCTGCTGGGCTATGCCTAATCCGATCCAGACGCAGAACTTCGTAGTAGCGGGTGGGGATCATGAGGATATCGGTGTTCTCTCGCTGGCTGATATCTACTCGTCTGCCGACTCCAAGAACGTGCGTATCGACAAGGCTGGCGAGATCAAGAAGGTGCTGGGATATGCCCAGTTTGGAACGGGCCTCAACGGACTAATAACCGACACTGGCGGCAACGCCACTGATGTTCAGGGCCTATTTCAATACGGGGAGTCTGGGCTCCTGGGGGTGTTTAAAAGTTCCACTGAAGTGGAGTTCTGGAGTTGGGCCGATGCCGATTTGCCGGATACGTTCGTGTTCGAGCGGGACTTGGGAAACATTGCTATCGAGCCTCCTGACGCCGCCCCCTTCGGTACTGATCTATTCGTCACGCTAGGGCAGGGAACACCGCAGGTATTCAACGGCTCCACTGTCGTAGATGCGGGCGGGACAGTATCGCCTACGTTCACCAGCTCAACTGCGGGCTCAGCAGGGAACCCTTCCGGCACTTACGAGTTCAAGCTGGTGTCGATGATCGGGAACGAGCGCCAGATTGGTGGGCCTGTCTCTACCGCAGTACAGGTGGAGAACAAGCAGATCGACTTACAGTGGACTGCCGACACCAACAGTCTCGTCACCGGCTACGAACTGTACGCCACGTCGGGCACGGGCAAGGAATTCTACTTTGCTCAATACGTGGACTTGCTCGCTACAGCCTCAGTTACCTACGATCTTCTCGACAAGAGGCTGGTGCGTGGCAGGCCGCTGGACGAGCACGGAGAGGCTCCAGCCGACAACATGTACTTTGTTGAGCCTCACCGCAACAGGATGTGGTGGGGGCGCACTGACGCACTGGATCGGCGTCTCTGGTGGAGTTCCCCGAACGATCCCGACTCGGTAGGCACGAACAACTTCTTCGATCTACCTGATCCCTTGCTATCTGGTGACGTAATCACGGGCATGACAGGCGATGTGAACGACTCGCTGATCGTCTGGATGGAGCGTTCGGTGTACCGCGTCTCTGGATCAGGGACGATCATCGCTGAGGGCATCCCAGACTTCCGACTTGAGCGCACCAACGCCTCCATCGGCTGCGTCTCGCATCGCAGCGTCGTAAAAGTACCTTCGGGGGCCAAGTACACAACTGCCACTGGAGAAACGGCGGAGACTTCTGCATCTTCGTGGGCATACTTCTCACCCAAGAACACAATTCATCTATTCGACGGCGACAATGACGTTGTTATCTCATACCCCAAGCACGAGTTCTTGCAAACCGACTTATCTAGGCCTTACTACACGGAGAGGAAACGGATATGGGCGGAGCACGACGCGGAAGAGTCAGAGGTGACGTGGTATTTCCCCTTAGCGTCCGCTGGCAACGACGATGTCGGTTACGGGCTTCGCTGGAACTACAAGTGGGGGACGTGGGCGGAGATCACCAATACGCCATTTCGGTGCGGTGCGGTTATCAGCACTGACACCTCCCAGCAAATAATACTGACGGGAGAAACATCGTCGGCCGTCGGTGGGTTCGTCTACATCAACAAGCAGAGTAGTCGCTATGTCTCAGCAGGTGCCGACATTGACGCAGAGTGGTGGACGAAACCGCTACTGGGAGTGGACGAGAACGGTGGCCCCCTTATCGCCAAGAGCAAGCGATGGCGTCGGCTTAACATCGTCACAGGGGCTCAGGCGTCTGCTCTCCTTCTTACAGTCGAGTGGTTCGACGGCTACGCGAATGGCTCCGCTACAGCGGAAGCGTCCCTTACCGTCAACCAAAGCGGAACGAACCTCACACACGTACAGACAAAGGTTCTGCTGAAGGATTCGGGAGGTGACTATCTCGTATCCCGTGCCATGCGGCTGAAGTTCTCTGACGACTCTGACGATGCTGCCTGGAGCGTTCCGGGCTTTTCGCTGGGGTATCAGGTGCTCCCAGGGGAGAGAGGGCGATGAGCTTCCCCTTCAACACCACGCTGCTGCGCAGATGGCAAACGAACAAGCAGTTGCGCTACGCGCTGGATGATGTGGCCGACACGCTGGAAGGGCTTGTGGATCGAGTACTCCCTGCCATTGATCCTGATGGCGAGCTGGCAGTTGACGACGACACGGTATTCCAGGAGATCCGCTTTGCAGAGGTAGCACAGCATCAGGCCATTGGCACCGTCACGATCAGCGGAGGTTCGGGGACGCCCACCCCAACCTTCGTGCAGGCAGATGGAGCCGAGCTGGACGACGCTGCCACGGAGGGCATCCAGGGCGTGCTGGCGATACCGCCCCAGTGGAAGGGGAAGCGACTGCGGTGTAAGTGGACATGGGCGCACTCTGAGGCTGCCACCACAGGCAACGTGACACTGCGTCTCTTCACCCTGCCGGTGCAGGTAGGGGAGGACGACACGGGAACCAACGACGTGCTCACCGTGACGGCAGTAGCAGCAGCTACCAACGGCGATAACGAGGATCTGTTCCAAGAGACGGACATGGGCACTGTGCCGATTGGCACCAGCGACGTGATGATGCTGTACCAGGCTACTCGCATGGGCAATCTCGGAGCGGATACCTTTGGCGCTAAGATATGGGCCTACACCCTCTCATTCGCCAATGAAGATTGAGTTTGCAGCATGGACGCTAGACGACAACGACTTGATGGCTCGATGGGTGTCGGAAGATCCCGGCATTCTGGCCTCCATGCGTCTGCCTGCCGACACCACGGAGTTCCGCGTCCGGGAACTACTGGTGATCGGCCTGTCGGCTCCCGACATTCAGTGGTACGTAGCAAGCAGGAACGGGGAGCCTGTGGGGGCGGTGGGAGCGACGCATATCCAGCAGGACGGCTCGGCGGTATGCCATATCGTAGTGCCGAAGGAACATCAGAACTCACCACTTGCGGTGCGTATCGCAAAGGCAGCGGTGGATCTGGCCTTCGGAACGCTTGGCTTGCAGACGTTGGTAGGGCAGGTGCCGAGCGAGAACACGCGAGCGTTGCGGTTGGACGAGCATCTAGGATTCAGGAATTTGAAAGTGTCCACCTTGCAGTTAACGAGGGACGAATACCTGGCAGGTAGAAATGGGACTGGAAACAGCGGGTAAGTTGGCACTAGGTTCTGGCGTAGCAGGAGGGCTTGGCCCCCTGTTCGCACCGGAAGGGCAGGAGTTGCAGTCCTTCGAGGGCGTCAACAGGAACGGCATCACCATTGATCCAGCGGATCGGCTGGCTGCCACGGCGGGGCTGGCGGAGCATTTCCTGCCGCTGTTCAACGATAACTTCACACGCGACATTGATCTGTCGTCCTCCTTCGTGCAGCAACCTGCGGTGTTCTCTGGCGGTGGCTTGCCTATGGATATTGGGGTGACGGCATTTGATACACAGAACCCGTTCTTCTCGCCTGGCTTCCCTGGTGGCCCGGACGCCCAGTTCGGGCCTGGCGCTAACGCCAACTTCCCGAATGGGCCTGGCATCTTCAATGACGGCACGGGCGAAGGGCCAATTCCCGATGATCTCATTGCAAGCCTGTTCGATCCTCGGGGGGGGCACAATGCTGACGTTGCAGAGACGGTGCCGCCGCCCAATGCCGTTACGACGGATGATCCCTTCCCGGTAGAGTTCATCCCAGTAAACCCGGTAGTTCCCGATCCCATTGAAGGCTTACCGCCAGTGACGCTACCTCCAGGTGGCGGTGAGGGTGGCGACGACGGTGACGGGCAGGACGACGGGAACGTAGGGCACGATCCGGTGGACATCAACATTCCCGACATTCCAGATGCGGGAACGCCAGATCAAGGGAAACCCGACGTTGGCGGGACTGTTACGTTTCCCGGTATTACTGCGCATTCTCAGCAACAGCAGCCACTTGGCGATCAAACAGAGTTCTCAAAGGCGCTGGCTATTCTCGGCGGCCTGAGCAACAACAAAAGGAGGTTCTAAATGCCTCAACGCAAGAGGCTAGCGGCAGTTCCCGGCGGTAGCGGTAAGTTCCCGGCAGTCGGAGGCGGTGGGCAGCAAACCTTACGCCCGAATCAGATCGGCGGTGGCAACCTGGTGAGCCAGGTAGGCGGAGGGGTTACAAAGCCCTTGCAGGTAGGGGGCGAGCAGAGCATCAGGCCCAACCAGATCGGTGGCGGCGGCGGCACTACAGGCTTGGGTGTCTCTACGGGATTCCAGGCCAGCGGGCCTACGGGCGATCCTCCTCCCCCTCCGGGCAGCGTCGCAGAGTCGTTGCGCAACCTCATCGACGGCTCCGGCACTACCGTGGATCTTGGTGGTGGAACAGGCGTCGGCGGTTCCTTCAATCCCAACATCTTCAACCAGGATGAAGGCGGCGTAGATTTCATCCAGGGCGGCGGTGGCAACCAGACTCTGCGGAACGACATTGGGTTGCAGGACGCCCAAATCCTGCCTGACGGTACGGTGATCGGCAGGAGTGATCCGCGTTTCAACAGGGCTCCGGGGAGCGGAGTGTCGTTCGGTGGCACTGGGGTATTGCCTGGTGACGGGGCTACCGGGGCAGTCGGCGGCCTTCCTGGTGCACAAATCGGAGGCGGGCAGAACTTCAGGCCGCTACCTGGGGCCGGGCAGTTCGTTGGCAATAAGGAACCGGCAATAAACTCCGAACTCAATGTATCAAACGCCGTCACCGGTGGTGGCTTCCCGACTCTTGACGCACGAGGTGCTGGCGGAACCCTGGCCAACCTGGCGCAGCCCGGTGGAGCGGGTGGCTTCGTTTCAAGCAACGGCGGGGCAGTAGGCGGTGCTGGTGGTAGCACCAGGCCCAACACGGTACAAGGAGGTAGCGGGAATCAGACGCTACGCGGAGGGAATGGCACGTCTTTAACGGGAGGCGGCCTCAGCGCCGCCGCCGCTTCTAAGAGTCTCAGTCAGGCGCAGTTGGACAATGCGCAGGTAGTAGGCGGCGGGGCGGACATCGGAGACGGCAACGCCCTACGTGGAGCGGCGGTGGGAGATGAGGTGCAGCAGAATACTGCACTGTCTCAGGCTATCGGCAACCTCGATAACCTTGGCCGCACTGTGGGCAACACAGGCCCGGTGAATCCTGATACCGGGCTGACTCCTGCTGGCTTCGAGACTCTGGAAGCAGAACGTGATGCTCTCCAGCGGACGCTGAACAACCCGTTGTTCCGCAACATCCAGAACGCAAGGGCGCAGGGGCTCGATCAGATCCCAGGCTCCAACTTCGTCTTTGGCTCTGATGCAGTCCTGTTGCCGCAGTTGTTCAATGCGGACTTCCAGCGGCTACAGCGGGAGGCTGGTGGGACGTTCACCCCGCAGCAGCGGGCGCAGACACTTGCCTCGTTGGAGCAGCAGTATGCGGGCGTGACGTTCTCCCAGGGCGTGCAGGTATCGGGAGGGCAGCAAGTAGGACCAGGCAACTTCCGCACCTTCGAGGACTTCAACCAGCAGCGTCTTGCTGAGGTGGAGCGTCTGATCGGGCTGCGAGGTACGGGCACCGGGACAGGTACAGGTACGGGCAACGGTACTGGGGAGGGTACTGGGGACGGTGGAGGTGATCTTGGCGTCATTGATCCCTCGGCAGCACAGGGGACAGGAGCGCCGTTCCCCAACCAGGGAGCCGTCAATCAGGTAGGTGGGGATCCTCTGTCGCAGGACATCACCCGATCCATCAGGGAGTTGCTGCAAAGCGGAGGTTCTTCCACTACAGGGTTCGGGCAGGGCATCGAGGGGGCCATCCAGGAACTCATCGACGCTGGTGGCAGCTCGGGCACGGGCTTTGGGCAAGGTATCGAGGGGAGCATCCAGGATCTCATCGCCAACGGCGGGAATCTGGATCAGGGCGTCATAGATCAGCGGCTTGAGAGCGCGATAGAGGGGCTGAATACGCTTGAGCAAGGGCGGGTGAGTGCATTGGATGCCCGGCTGGCAGATCGTGGCTTCAGCGGCGGCTCAGGCATCGGCAAGACGGGCCTGGAGAACATCAGCAGGGACATTGCCTCCATCGGAGCGTCAGAGTTCCGCAACATCCAGGCAAGTGAGCGAGAGGCGGCGAACAACCGCTTCGTGCAGGGCCTCGGCTTGGGTACTGGCTTGAACCAGTCGCAGCAGCAGAACTTGCTGGGCACGGTAGGGCTGGGAGCGAACGTATCGCAGAACAACTCACAGAACTTGCTCAACGCAATCGGGCAGGGCACGGGACGGCAGCAGGTACTCTCTGATATTGCCTTGCAGTCGCTACGTGAAAACAACGACTTCGCACAGTTCCTTGCCGAGTTTGGTTTGGAGCGTGACAGGACGCTGGAGCAGATCCAGCAGGGCAGGCTGAATCAATTCATGCCACTCATCCAACTATTCCAGAGCCTCGCACAGCAGAGTGCGCAGGGCTTCATCGGAAACTGATCCATGCCTCAACGACGACAACGAGGACGGGCAGCAGTAAGCGGCTTCGCTGATGCCATCTCCAGGGCGTTGGCGATCTTGGCGCAGAACGAGTTCGTTACTGATCGCCAAGAGAAACAGAACGAGCTGATCCTGGGACGCCAAGCAGAGCAAGCCAAGCTGACTGCGGACAGGACGGCGGCGTTATCGCAGCAAAACCTCTTGCAAGACTTGGTGAAGGCGGAAGGTGCTGGGACTTCGGCTCCTGGTTTGGCTCGGGCATTTTCGAGCGGAGATCCTCGCCAGCTTGAAGCTGCTCAGCGTGGCGGGAGATTCGGCAGGGCCTTTGAGCGCGTTGGCACTGAATCGGAGTCGCGTACTACTCCGGGCAGTGAGGTGCACCAGGCGGCGTCGGCAGGAGATTTGTTTGAAGGCAAGCCGATGATTCAGAACATCCTGTCTAGCGGCCCGCGTGTTGGCGCGTCTGTGCAGCCAACAACAGCGCCCCCAGGCCCACCAGGCTTCGTGGATCAGGCCCCCACAAGTGCTGAGTTTGCGACGAACTTGCCGGAGTCTGATCCCCTCACGGGCAAGCGCAGGACTGACGTGTTCGCAGGCCAGCTTGCCGAGTCAGCACCGGGTTCAACGCTACCGCCCGACTTTATCGCCTCTCTGCCAGGGGACGCGTTGGCTCAGATTTCACAGACAGGGCACTTTAATGGGGCCAAGGCCAACAGGGACGCGGTGTTGCAGGCAGAGGCGACACTGAAGGGGCGTGAGGCTACCGGGGGATTGACGGCAGAGCAGGTAAAAGCGATGGACGCTATAGTTCTGGACACGTCCAGGCGTCCCGGCATGTCTGACATACAGGACTTGGGCAGGAACTTCGCAACCATCAACGGGTTAATACAGGAGCGCGGAAGTATCGAGGGGCTAACACCGGACGATCAGATCACCATTCTTTCCTCCATCGCAAGGATGCGCGATCCGGGCAACAGAGTCACTGAGGGAGAGGTTGCTATCAACAAGCAGGTTCTCAGCGCCATAGAAGAAGCGTTCTTGGCATGGGAAGGTTTGCGCACAGGTAGGATCCCGCCACTTAGCGACGATCAAATGCGATCAATCGTTGACAACGCTCGCGTACTGGAGAACGCCTCACGCCAGCAGTTCGATTCCATTGTGGCGATCCCGAGAAGGTTGGCGGTGACGACACACGGAATCCCGGTAGAGCGTGTAGATGAAGTGCTGAGTGCCGATGCCGTATTCGGGGTGTTCAGTCCTGATCCGGTAGTGCGGGCGCAGTCCAGGGCCATAGGCCCCCAGGACGACGCCGCGCTGCTACGTTTGCGTGGTGGGGGGTAGTCGATGCCGCCACAGGTTCCAGCGCCACAGCAGCCGCAGAGGATTCCTCAGCGCAGCTTCTCGGACGATGAACTGCTGGGCATATGGTTCAACCCTGGCAGGACTGATTCTGACATCGACTTACTGCGCCAGCAGCATCCTGGCGACGCAGATCGGTTAATTAGTCTGCTTGAGCGCGATCCCGTGCAGATCGACTCACGCCCGCAAAGCATCACCGAGCCGGGCAAGCCGGACTTCTTCGGGGGCATAGGAGAACAACTACCTACGGCTGCTGGCCTCGGAGGGCTCCTCTTCGGGGTTGCGGAAACTGTCAGGAATCTCGGGAGCGGGAACCCTGCCCAGATGGCACAAGGAGCCGCCTCTGTTGGTAACTTTGTCCAACAGGAACAAGCGAGCAGGCTGCCGTTGCAGGAGCGCGGACAGGAGCAGGTAGCGTCTGCAACAGAGCAAAATCCGAACATCATTCCCAACTTACTTGGAGCGGTTGGCGGATTGGCGACTCCAGGACCACCAGGACTGGCCGCTGCGGCGACTACCTTTACGGACCCATCGGCTCGTGAAGCAGTACAAGGGACTGGCAATATCCTGGCTGGCTCTGTGCCTTTAGTGGGGGCTTTCGCCGCCGAGATGGGGGAGCAGCTAGGGGAAGCTGCGATGGTTGGCATCGGAGAGGGGGACGCAGAAGAGGGTGGCAGGCTTGCGCGCAATGCTGCGGGGCAATTGACTGGCGCGTTCCTGCCCGACGCTCTCCCTGGCGCTGCCCGTCACGTTCTTCCTACTGACTTTCCGAAAGCAGCTTCGACAATCGCGGCAGGGGAAACAGAACTGCCGTTGCTTGGATCGGAGCGCCCTGGTGCCAGGTTTCGTGGAGTCCGAGCCTTTGCGGAGAACGTGATCTCCCGAACATTCCCCGGCAGCAGCCTGTTCCGTAATTTCTTTACCTCTCGGGATGCACTGATTGTCGATAACGTGACGGACGATGTTGTCAGGTTCGTTTCCGACTTTGACGGGGACGACGTGCAGCTCGGCAAGGCGCTACAGGGGAAGCTGAACGAAGGCATAGATATTGTCGGTAGGGAACTGGGGGCGGAGTACACGGAACTGCAAGGCCGAATTAACAGGCAGACATCCACTGTGGAGCTTGGGTTTGCGGGCTCTCCCGGCCCCCGCGTGTCGTTCAACCCCCGAGAAGTAGTCCGTCTTGGTGAGATGCGAGCATTCATCAACTCCGCCGTGGACGAAATATCAAATTTGATCTCCAAGGGGCTCGACGTGGGCGGTGCTCTCTCGTCGGAGTTGAATTCCATCAACAACCTCGCGTCCGGGGCTGATGCGATCTCGTTTGTCGAAGCTCACAATGCAAGGAAGTTCTTTTCTGCCTTAGCACGCAGGAGCGATTTACCTATCGGCTCACAGAGCCAGGGCAGGTTGCGACGACTCTCCTCCCTGATGACAGAAGCGATGGAGGACGGGGGGCGACGCATCGAATCGGAGTTCGGCATACGCGGGGTGTTCGAGGAAGTCCAGGCGCTAGGAGCCAGGTGGAAGGGGCTTGTAGAGGCTGCCAACGAGAGCACCCTGGGGCGGATCATCGAATCTGTGCCGGAGAGGGCACATACCATGCTCGACAAGATCGCCATTGAGGATCTTGACAAGTTCGATGAACTAATGCGCGCCTCGCACGGTGAAGAGGTACTGCAAGCCGCCAAGGCAAGGTTCTTGCGGGACTTCTTTGACGACGTGTCGAGAGGGGAGAGGACGGCAGTCGAGTTGGACACTGGGTTGCCCGGCGAGTTCGATCCGCGCAAAACCTTCCAAGTAGACAACGCGATAACGAGATTCGAGCGTCTGCGCAAGAGCGGCAGGATGACGAAGTTGTACGGCCCGGCTATTGCTAGCGAGGTGTCCCGCGTACTGGACATCACGAAACGGTTAGGAACCAATCTGGATCAGGGCGCGGGTAGCATCATCGCTGGCGGCATCAACTCCGGGCTCGTGAAAATCCCTATCGCGGGACTGGCGGGGGCGGCGTTCGGGTTGCCTTTCGCTGGCGTCCCTGCTGTTGCGGCAGGACTTGGCGTAGTTGCTGGGGCTGTTACGGCAGCAGTCGGATTGAACTTGATGGCCCGCCTGATGACTAGAACAGATGGAGTCAAGGCGGTACGCAAGTTCCTGGATGCTTCCACTAGCAATAACGCTCGATCAATGGCCTTCTGGGGAAGTAGGCTCAGCCAGTTGATTACCCCGGAGGATGTTGCGTTCGCTGAGGCGGAAGATGCGCGCGAGAGGAACAGGGTTCCTGATGTCCATTTACCTGAGCAGAACTTGCAGTCGGGCGTGGTTCCCGGCATAGGTAGGCAGCAATAGATTCCTGGGGGCCGGAAACGATGAAGGTGGATGAGGTGGAGGAGGTGGTTCAGGGTATTGGCGTTCCTGCTAGCAATTACGCTGGTATGGGTGGCCGGTGGGGCCGTGGCTGTCAGGTACATTGTATGGGCAACATCAGAGCGGCTGGACAGGGCAGAGAAGGATCTGTGCGACGCGCTGACGGCGGTAGGCAGGAGCAGCGAGTGCGCGGGGCGTATCCAAGACATGCGGAACAAGTACAGGGAGCTTCCAGATGGCACCAGTGAAGATAACGGAGCGGCACGGCAAGTGGGTACGCATCGACGCAGAGCACTACGCGGAGTTCGTCCGACGCCTCACGATGGGTACGCGCCTTGCGTCGTCCGGGGGTGACTGCGAGCAGTTCTGCGAGGACTCCTGCGAGGATCAGGACGGTTGTGATCTGGAGTTCGGCTCCCCCGGCGATTGCGGAGCAATCTGCTCGTCGGGCGAAATCTTCCTTGAGCTATGAACGCCGGGCGAAGCAGCAAGATTCCGGTAGCCGACAACTACAAAGCACCGGCGTTGCTGTTGGCAGGCACCCTGCTGGGCATCCTGGGCACCTTCTTTGCCTATGCTGCTGACTTGAAGCAGATCCCGGTACTGGTAGCAAAGGTGGATGCTATCGAAACGTCCATCATGACGCTGACTGCAACAGTGGACCGGATGAGGGAGAATCGTAATGAGTAAGGGAGAACAGACGTTCACGGGCAAGGCGGTACGGAGTACGGGCAATGCTCTGCTCGCTACTATCTCACAGCGCGCACGGGGCCACTGGGGCGAGCTTCTCGTACTGGTGCTACTTGGGGACCACCTTGGGTTTTGGGAGGTCTCAGCCCTTGCTAGCGGCGAGTTGTCCACCACCGACCTGGTGTTGCTCGTCGGCGTGCTGGGCAGGCTGGCAGCCCAGTTCGGGCCGGGTGGAGGGCAGCGCAGAGAGGGAGACTAGGGTTCTACTCCGGCACGGACTAGCCTGTTTACGGTACGGCCCGCTACCTCCGCCATAATAGCCATCTTGCGTTCGTACTGCGCTTGCTTGATCTCATTGATTCGCAGGGTGTCCTGCTTGCGCTGCGCCGCTAGGAGTTCTTTGCGGAGCCTGCAATTCTTCACGAGCTGATTCGCCCGCACTCTCGCGTCTACGTCTGGGAATCGGGGAGCGTGCCGCTTCTTTACCCACGTTTCGTAGTCCGTCGCAGATGTCGGCTCGTCCCACTCCCAGTCAGTTTCTATTCCAAGGGCACGCCGTCGCCTCTCGCAATAGTCATTCAGGGCAGTCTCGTCAATCCCTAGAATTTCATGCCAGAGAGTGAATCGGTAGCGAACGTCGCATAACCCTGCGCGACTCGAAGTGCCATAACCCAGCACGGCCAACGCCAAGTCGCGGACTTCTTTCTCGGGGCATCCCGGCCGAAGGAACGGGCGCTCAGCGGGGGCAGAAAATCTTGCTACCTCCCCGGCAGGTACTTGCCCCCATGTACGAGTCTCGAACTGTTGCTCGAACAGCGACGCTCGGTGGCTCATCTCTGCGGTGAGCCGCTCATCCTCCCGCTCGGCACGCGGCCAGGATCTCATACCCTCCCCCTGGTTCAACTTACTTTTCCCCGCCCCTCCCTTTTTAGAGGGTGCTGGAAAACCGTTTTACCCACCAGCCAGCTCCTTCATTTTCTCCACCCTTTCTTCGCTAGGTCTCCACGTACCACGTTCCCAGTGGCTTACGGTGTACTGAGCTACACCTAGAGCCAGTCCCCACTCTGTCTGTGACATGTAGGAGCGTCGATGAGAGGCTTGCTGTGGTGTGTCGTCAGCAAAGTCCATCCTGCTGGGTGTCTTGAGACGTAGCGCCCTATATTCGTCCCCTGCCCTCTTTTTTTCATCCATCCCGATACCCTACATCATAATATGGAGTCAGTCAATAAAGGTTAGGGCTGGATACCCGTAAAGGCGACAGTCTTTTTCCACTCCTCGGGATGCTCGGCTTGCAGGTGACTCACGTAGCTATGGAAGCCGGTGTGCTTGTAGTCGCAGTGTTTACACGTCCCTGCTCCCTGCCGTACCAGCCACAGGAAGTTGGCCCTGAAGTCAGCATCCGTCACAGGCTTGGGTACGGGGATGGGTGTCTCCTCTGGGCTCATGACGCCTCCAGGTTGAATAATGGCGCGTCGTTATGTATTCGGTGGCGTGCGAGTTCGACGTACTCAGGGTTGATCTCAATACCGACGAAGCAACGGCCAGCCCGAAGCGCCACCATGCCAGTTGTCCCGCTACCGGCGAAGGGATCGAGCACGGTGCCGCCTTCGGGGCATCCCGCCAGCACGCACGGCTCAATGAGCTTCGGCGGGAACGTGGCGAAGTGAGCCTCCGAATAGGGCTTGGTGGTTACTGTCCAGACGGAGCGTTTGTTGCGGCCCCCCTGGTAGTCGTGCTGATTTCGTTCTGCGAGTCGCTCGCCCTTGTCTGAGTTGTCCATCACCGAACCTTGTTGGATGTAAGCCGCGCCGGTACGAACACCGTGTTTACGCATATCGTCCCGCCCTGAAGTCCAGTCCTCTCGTATCGCATCCCCATCGTAGAAATACCGCTTCGCCTTGCTCAACAGGAAGATGTACTCGTGCGCCTTCGTCGGGCGATCCGTCACGGACTCAGGCATCGGGTTCGGCTTGTGCCAGATAATGTCGGAGCGGAGATACCAGCCATCGGATTGGAGCGCGAAGGCGACGCGCCAGGGGATACCCACCATGTCCTTGGGTTTGAGGCCAGGCGGCATCAACTTTACTGGTTGACCGCCAAGATGCCCTCGACCTTTGCCGCCATACCCGACGCTCGAAGCACTGAAATCTTGGCCCGGATTGCCAGTGTTCGCATACGAATCTCCAAGGTTGAGCCAGAGCGTACCGTCGTCCCGCAGCACCCGCCGCACCTCTCCGAACACCTCCACAATCTTGGCGACGTACTCCTCTGGGGTAGATTCGAGGCCGAGTTGCCCGTCCGCCCCGTAGTCTCGGAGCCCCCAATACGGAGGCGACGTCACGCAGCAATGAGCCGAATCGTCCGGCATCTCGCGCAGGACATCGAGCGCGTCACCCTGGACGATGCGGTAACTCACACCACCCTCCACGTATAAGCCTTCTTCATGCGGCCCCCACGAACACGAAGGCGTATCGCCCACTGGATGTCTTCCGCTTCACCTTGTTGCCGTTGGCGTCCAGCCGGTATCGAATGCAGCCTTTCAGGTAGAGTTCCCGACGCCGAGCACTGGCAGTCTGATGGCGCAAGTCCGTGGCCCGCTCAACGTCATCGTCAGTCATGCCGCAGGAACCTGAAGCGAGGATCTCATCAAGGACTACCTGTTGCAGCTTACCGACGTGCGGCCTGATCGCATGAGCAGCCTGAGCGGACGTGGCAGGGCTTTCGTGAGGCGGTGTGCCGCCGTACAAGTCATACGCCTTGGCAGGCTTCTCAGGCACGTCGTACACAACACGTCCAGAGATGGGATCGACGTCGAATAGATCAGTCATGGTTCCTCGCTTCGATGTCGTCGGGGCGGGCGTTGACAAGGACGGTGTGATCGTTGCGCTGTGAGATTTGCACGTCACCGGAGCCACGGTAGATCCCGCGTACCATTACCTCGTCCCCCTCGTTCGCAATGTTCCATTGCGTAGCCTGAGCGGAGCGAAGTTCGCGGGCGGTGCGGAGGGCGCGGTACCTGTCCGCTTCGCCGGAGGGCATGTTGCCCAACGCTACGCGCCCCGTCAGCAACTCCAACTCCTCCAGCAGCACCGCCTCATCGTGGATGGGGACGGGGTGGAGGGTGGCGTTGGCGTCTTTCTTGAGAATCAACCGGCAGCCTCCATGAAAGTGCCGAACGTCGACAACGGCACGGCCTTCAAAGTTGGCCGGGTTGTGCACCACAGCATCCACCCTGCACCGATCCCCAGTCTTCCATTCGCTACTCATGCCTCACCGTCCACCTCAGCAGCCTTCATTGCAGCGGCACCCAGGGGATCTATCGGGATTTCCAGAACAGCCCTAGCAGCCGCCATCTCAGCCTTGGTACGCCGCTTTCTCTTCGGCTTTACCCCTGCTGTAAGTTCCAGGCCCCGCTTGATAAGGGGTAGGGCTTCCTCCCAGTTCGTCCTGCTAAGAACGCAATCAATATCCATGCCCAGCGCCTTGCGGGCGCGCACGAAGCAGCCGTCAGCCAACATCTCCTTCTCGTCCTGCGTCACCATTACCCTCTGCTTATCGCTCATCGTTGCCCCCTGGTTGCTTCAAGAATGGGAAGGTTGGCCTCTGTCGGCACGTAGATAATCTCGCTGGAGCCGTCGTGCAGGCCGTTGATCCACAAGTAGCGCAGGTACGCCTCGTTCTCTTTCAGCGACTCACCGATGATGGCGTTCGCTTCTGCTACACCACGAGCACGAGAGACTTCGGCCTGCGCCAGCAGCACCGCCGCTTCATTCTCGGCGTTAGCTTCCTCTACACGGATCTGACGATCCCACTCCGCTTCCTGTAGTGCTGCCTGCCCACGTAGTGTGCGGCTGTAGACGCGGTACCGGGGCCATCCCCACATGCAGCCAAAGACGACGCCTAGCACGATAGCCGCCAGTGCCATCCAAACAACTGCTTCCTTCGCTCCTTCGCTCATCACTCAACCACCCCCTGTTCGTCCAAGCATTCTTGATGAGAGGCTCCACCATCAGCGTGGTGTACCACCTCTCCTTCTAGTACCTGCCCGCAGTGCAGGCAGGCGTCCCACTCCTGATTCATGATCTCGGAGGGTAAGTCTCCTGGATCCCAACTCATGACTCCTCACAGTTCTGGCTAAGAGTGGCTGGAAGGGCCACCGCCTTACCGCCTACGTAACCGGTATCTCCTACTCCCCTCAGGGCCTAAGCCACGTATGGGAGCGTGCCTACCTCGTCAGTGTCGTCCAATCACTGATGTACGGAGATACCCCCTGGTACCACGCCATAGGCAAAGTAGGGGAGCCAAACCCCGACGTGGTGTCGCCTTGCAGTAGGCCACTGAAGGCACAACAAAACCCCCAGGAAGCCCGAAGGCCCCTGGGGGTAGTGTCATGAACGCCCGTCCGCCAAGACGGTACACACGAGATGGATTGTACTACTTGGCGGTGTGCGTTCATAACGTCCCTACTTTCTACTCCTCGTCGTTACTTGTCAAGGGATTATCGGAAGTCTCGTCCGCTACCGTGCCATCCCAATCCTCCGGGGCCTCTGTGTCGAACACTTGCTTGAAGTAGTAGCGGCGGTTCTCCATCGTGCTCTCGCCGAATGTAAGCATGTCCCAGGCCACCATTGAGTGGAACCATTTGGCGGGCGATAAAATCTTGTCGGCTAGCGTCTCGCTCATCTACCTACCCCCACCCGGCACTGTAGGTAGCAGCACACGGGGCACACAGGAGACGGCTACACCGCGTCTGTCCTGTACTACCATGCAGGCCGCATCGACGGTATACACCTCCTTGAACCATACGTTGGAGCCCAGGGGGATCCATGTACCCTGCCCGCCCCATGCCCAACCCGCCATAAACATCGACACCAGGAATACCACCAGTACCGCAATTGCCGTCCGTACCTTCATGTTTTCCCCTCCTCTGGTTGTACCGCTCCCTCCATCTCGGCTATCAGGGCGTCGCGGAGCGAGCGTTGTTCTTTCGCGTCAGTCAACCTGCCCGGATCGTAAACGAGTACATACGGCAGCGCCCTATCGATAAGGGCCTGTAGGTGCTCCGTCTTCTCACGCAACTCCGTCACGTCTTCATCGTGAGCCTGTTTCCAGAACTCCGCGTCTGTCTTGCTCATTCCCCCTCTGCTGAGTCGATGATGGACAAAATACATGTTGCCCGCTCTTTTCCTTCTGGCGGGAAGTAGCGGGCTCTCACCTCCGTGACGTGCTGCACGTTGTCATCCTCCAATCTTCCGGCTGCTACCAACGCATCTTCCGTGGCCTTGATCCGGTTGGAAATATCGGAGTTGCGCCGGAAGCCGGTGCCCCCCTTGATCGTCACCCCGATCTTCACCGGGGCCACCAGCTTGGGCAGCTCGTTGATAAGCAGCCATGTCACGTCCGCCTTCCACTGCCGATACTTCCGGGTAGAGGCCCGCCCCTTCCCCGCCACGTTGCGGTAGAGCTGGTTGACAGAGGGCGGTATGGGTATCGTCACCTCGTACTTCAAGACTTCCGCTCCTCCTCTGCTTCGTATTCTGGTGTGCCGGGCTGAAGATGCTGCGGATAGCTAGCGGCCCATTGAATGAAGATGTCGCCTACGGAGCCGGGACGTATGTAACCTTCGTCCATCGCGTCGCCGATACGATCCTTACACTCACGCTCCCATTCCGCATCGTCCTTAATCTCATGAGCGCCAGGCAATGCCTTGTTGAGAAAGTGACGATCTTCAGCCCTCATCCCAGCAACCTCTTCAGTTCCCCGGGATCAATATGAATGGTGAGGGGCTGAGGGCCGCTCTCGCCAGAACCACCCGGCCCCCCACCATCCGTGCCGCCCCCCTCCACAAGAGGCGGTGTGATCGTATCCTTAGCCATTGGGCACTACCTCTCGGTAGCAGTAGAACGTGATCGAACCGTGGGCCAACCCAGGGAGTTTGTCGAACTTCCCCTCGAACTCTCCACCAGGCGGTACACGGATACCTACCGGCAGGATCGTCAGCGTCCCCTCATCAGCAAACAGGATCTTGCCTGACTCTCCGGACGACGGGTTGATCCTGG